>Ga0209125_1000028_pt1 | contig 275458 bp, 216 predicted proteins | sample BarGraIncub1131A_FD_184503 | JGI IMG/M metagenome (GOLD analysis project Ga0209125, IMG submission 184503) | Arctic peat soil microbial communities from Barrow, Alaska - Barrow Graham LP Incubations 11-31A (SPAdes) (version 2) | ecosystem: Environmental > Terrestrial > Soil > Wetlands > Peat...
ATCGACGAAAGGACCGCGACTCACGTCGGAAATTTCCATCGCCGGCCGCTTCCTGGTCTTGATTCCGTTCTCGGACAAGATTTCGGTATCCACCAAGATTAAATCGGCCGAAGAACGTGTACGACTCAAGCAGCTTCTTCAGAGCATCACCCCCCGGAATTTCGGTGTCATCGTACGTACGGTGGCCGAAGACAAGCGGGTGGCCGAACTGGACAGCGAACTCAAAGTCCTGCTTAAACGTTGGGACGAAGTGTTGGCCAAGCTCACCAGAGCAAAAGCCCCGTCGCTCATCTTTGAAGAAACCAGCCGTACCGTGGTTATCCTGCGGGACATCCTCAGCGCTTCTTTCGAGCACATCCATGTGAACAATCCGCAGGCTTTCGAAGAAATTCGGGATTACGTTCAGCTGATTATGCCGGAAAAAGCAGACATCGTCAAGCTCTATAAGGACAAACTGCCTATCTACGACACGTTTGGTGTGACCAAACAAATTAAGTCGGCTTTTGGGAAAACGGTTTCCTTCAAGAGTGGCGCCTACCTGATTATCGAGCACACGGAAGCCTTGCACGTCATCGACGTGAACAGCGGCAACCGTTCCAAAGCTTCCAAAGGTCAGGAAGACAATGCGCTGGACGTGAATCTGGCAGCCGCCGAAGAGGTGGCACGCCAGCTCCGTTTGAGGGATATGGGCGGCATCATCGTGGTCGATTTCATCGATCTTCAGGACGGCGAACACCGTCAGAAGGTTTATGATCGCCTTCGGGAAAAAATGGCCAACGACAGGGCCAAACACAACATATTGCCCTTGTCCAAATTCGGGCTGATGCAGATTACCCGTCAACGGGTTCGTCCCCAAACGTTCATTGAAACGAACGAGACTTGCCCGACCTGTTTCGGTAAAGGCGAAATCCAACCTTCCCTCTTGTTTACAGACAAACTGGAAGGTAAGATCGGCATATTGACCGGAAAACTGAAAGTGAAGAAATACACCTTACGCGTTCATCCTTACGTCGCGGCCTTTATTCAAAAAGGCGGCTTGCTTTCCCTCGAATGGAAATGGCGCAGAAAGTACGGTCTTGGCCTGAGTGTCATCCCCGTCCAAAATCTGACCTACCTCCAGTATCAATTCTACGACGCCAAAGGCGAAGAGATTGACATGAAGGAAGAAATGGAAATCAAGTAGGAAGCTAGACTTCTGAAATCTTTATAAGAAGCATCCGGAAAACCATGGGGGAAGTGGTTTTTCGGATGCTTTGTTTTTAGGCTTTTTGATATGGTTTCTGCGATGGTTTCGGCAAAGGTTTCGGCAATGCTTGTTGCAACGCATGGGGCGTGCTTCGGCTGCGAGGTATGAGGTTTGGGGGTTCAGTCGATCGGGACTGGTCGGCGGCGCGGCCCGGGCACAAAAATTTTGTCTCTGCGAGCCTGCAATATTTTGTTTTGCCCAGCCCACACCACCTCGGGCGCCCTCCTCCAATGAACTCCCAAACCTCACCCCTCTACGCCTACGCCCGTGCGGGTCTTTGCGTTAAATTTTCTCAAGATTTCTGCTCTTGTTACGTAACTATTCTATAGGCAGAATAAAAAGCAGCTTTATTTCCTTAAAAAACAGCAATATTGCATTTCGAAAGTGCAAATAGTAATAAATATTGCACTGTTATAATGCAAATGTGACTATATTTGTATTATAATTCATTATAGCCATGGATAAATTATTCGAACATTACCGCAAGTTATTACAAGAAACGAACATCAGCTTTCATCGGTACATGTATGCTAACATCAATTGGAACAATAGGATGATTGGTCTTACAGGTCCTAGAGGTGTGGGAAAAACCACGCTGGTTCTGCAACATATAAAAGAACATCTGAATCCCAACGAGACGCTGTATGTGACTGCAGAAGATTTCTATTTTGCGGATCATCGATTGCAAGATCTGGCAGATGTATTCGTTAAAATGGGAGGCAAGTATCTTTTTATTGACGAAATCCATAAATTTAAAGATTGGTCGAAAGAACTCAAGTTGATCTACGATTACTATACAACATTAAACGTGGTATTTACTGGCTCATCAGTGCTTGATATCAACAAGGGAGCATCCGATTTAAGTAGAAGAGCCGTGATGTATCAGATGCAAGGGCTTTCTTTCCGTGAATATCTGGATTTATTTCACCGAATATCTTCAAAAGTTTATTCCTTGGATGAGATTGTCACTCATCAGATTGCAATTTCCAGCCTCGAACATCCGTTGCCACTTTTTGATGAATATCTGAAAAGGGGGTATTATCCCTTTGCTCTAGAGGAAGATTACGATTTGAGGTTACGACAGATCATTAGCCAAACGCTGGAATCTGATATTCCACAATATGCCGATATGAATGTGGCAACAGGCAGAAAACTTAAGAAGCTCTTGGCTATTATTGCCAAAAGTGTTCCGTTCAAACCCAATTTCAGCAATATTGCCGTGATGCTTGAAGCCAGTCGTAATAATATTGCCGATTACTGTCTTTATATCGAAGAAGCGGGATTGATTGCACAATTGCGAGATGCTACCGGAGGCATTCGTGGCTTGGGTAAGGTGAACAAAATTTACTTGGACAACACCAATCTGATTTACAATTTGGCGGAAGATAAGCCAAATATTGGCAATGTCAGGGAAACCTTTTTCTTTAACCAGACCCGAGTTGTTTCTGATGTCATTGCTTCGGCAGTAGCAGATTTCATTATCGATGACAGGACGTTTGAAGTGGGTGGCAAAAGCAAAGGGCAAAGGCAGCTCCAAGGGATTGAGAATGGCTTTGTAGTGAAGGACGATATTGAATTTGGGTCAATGAATGTGATTCCGCTTTGGCAGTTTGGATTGGTATACTAGGATTTTGGCTGTTTAAGTATTGATTGTTTTTTTTTGTCGCTATTCGTAGCTTAGCGAACAACTTTCCAAATTTACCCTCAGCGTGTCATTGCCTTTGTATACTAAAAGGTAGGTGGGCTCTGTAAAAAATCCTTTTGGTACCGATGTCGCTGTAAAGGAAATGGAAATGTCCTGATTGAACTCTTTTACTGAATTCAAAGGGATTTTATAATCAGAAAGCAGGCCATCGCCACGCGTGAGAATAGTAAGGCTGTCACCATTTGTCGTACCGGCTAAACCAACACTGATGCAACCACCATTGACGCTAAATCTTGTGAGATACCAGTCCTGCTTGGTCAGATTAAGTGTAACCCCACTCGTAGAACAAAATGTTTCGCTTCCTTTTGAGCAACTGTCAACAACATCTTTTTTTTCTTCCTTTGCGCAGGATGCTAATGTTAACAGTCCAGCCATGAATACGAGAAGGGGAAATTTCATTATTTTTACTTGTTTAATTTGAAATCTTGGGTTTTGGTCACTCTAAATTCGTCCGAAATATCTGTGGAATCTTCCTGATTGACTGCAATGGAGGCTGTTTTGGGGAGGAAAAGACCGCCATTGTTCGCGCCATCAATGTCTTCTACTTTTACTTCAGCAGGGATTGACCAAAAAGGTGAACCGTTTCCAAATAAAACAACAGTGTATTTCCCAGTTTCGTCGGTATATGCAGTGTCTGCACTGTAGTAGGTTCCACCTTCAACAACGACAGATTTAGAAAGGGTTACCATTATATTTTGAACCGGAGTGTTGGTCAGACTGTCTGTTACAACACCTTTTACAATAAATTGTGAAGCAGGGACTCCATACATGCAAATGACTGGATTATTTGTTTCATCTTTACACGCAGTCAAGAATGAAAACAAGCCCAGCATAAGCATTATCAGCTTGTCATAAAAACTCAGTATTCGTTTTTTCATGGTTCCAAATTATTATTCTAAGATGGAAATATTGGATATTCGCTACTCGTTGTATTTAAAAAATGCGAACGGAATGAATGTCAGTCCTCGATGGTTGTCATGTCCATCTTGGGTTTGGGTAAGTTCATTTGGGCAATCTCTTTTTTTAGTTCATCGATTTCCGACTTCGTAACTTGAAATGATGCATGACCGTAATCGGCGACATTAATCTCTCCCACATAAAAGAACCCCCAACGTTCGAAAAACTCCGTTAAATCCGTTTTTGAAACAAGACAAGCCAATCGGCAGAACTCGAGCATGTTCAGGTAGGACTTGTTGGGGTCGTTGCCACCCAATGGTGCTTGCTTTCGCATCGCAATCATCAAATCGGGATAAAAATCTTCATACCCTTGGCTTTTGAAATATAGGTACAACTGCCAAAACGGAACCAACCGCTCAAAAACATTCGTGCTTTTTCCGTCTTCGCCATAAATATTGGCGTTCATAGGCAGTTTGCCGGGGAAGGCCATGTATGAAATGCCATTATCCAATATGTGATACCTCGCATGTGCGTATCGGCTTTCGTCCACCAGCCGGCTTTTATTGCCCAATTTTGTGGTTGCATACATGGTGATGATGTTGTTGCTCACTTCGCTCATTCCGCCCCAGGTCATCTGAGGAATCATCTGAAAGACATGCCCCATTTCATGACAAATGCCCCAGGACTCGGAGGTAGTCACTTTTTGAGGATCGGCGACCTTGTCCATGGCCCAATCGACAAAAGCCATGCCGTCGTTATCCCGAAACATGAAATAGTGCTGATTCACCCGTCCAAGGATATGATTGGAAGGAAAAAACCCTTGTTTCTCCCAACCGATGAAGCGTTTTTCCAATCCCACAATGCTATCGAAGCTGTTCACCAATTCCACACCTTTGCCCAGCGCATATTTTTTTAGACTTGCAACCGGAAATGCCAGTTGAATGTGCTTTCCACGAATATCCAGTATCGGGCTGACTGCCTGGCTCAACAGTCGATTGAAATCCTCATTGGTATCACCACGGTTCGTGTCAAAGTAGCCGCTTACCTTACCGGTAAGGAAATGCACCGTCACCGACGGATATTCTTCTGGATTCGTATCTGTAAAATACTGTAAATAGGCATTCCCCCCTTTCGTGAGATGCACTAGATTAATCCCTTCTCTCAACGTAAATTCTTGTTTCTGAAGCCCCCAACCATCAGGGTCATTTTCGGGCTTCATACCCTCTGGTGCTTTTCGTGTCCAATCCGGGATCAGAAGGTTAAGGATTCCTCCTTTGGTTTCACCCACAAAAACATAATTATCGCCTTCATCCAAAATAATGCCCGTAATGCCTTCATACTTGCTGAACCCGTCGTAAATGTGCATTTGAGTGGATAAGACAACCGAATTCAACAACGGTTTGTATTCAGCAACGAATGCGCCCGGCTTGTAGGTGTAATGGTAGAGTTCAGTCGCTAACGTTTTAAGTGCAGGTATTTTTATCTTTCGAATGCTTGCCAAGGTGGCATTGGGTTTCAACGCTAAACCGGCGTTTGTAAATAGTTTTTCGTCTTTCAATAAAACAGAATGTTGTTTGGGTGACTTTAGGGTTAGGCATTCCAACTCACCAAGACTGACCATGTACAGGTCGCTGTTCCGGTCACCATAAGAATCCAGTATGTTGACTTTGATTTTCTGTGGATTCCGAATGGACTTTTCCACAACGATCTCAATAGGTTTGTTACTAAGTTCAGCATGGATGGTCGTTATTTTTTTGTATGCACCTTTAACCATGATCCAAACCTCGGCTGTCTTGATAATGCCGTTAAGGCCAGTTGCTCGGGGAAACAGCACAATTTTGTCCAACCTTTTCCCTTTTCCTTGCAAATCGGCTTCTATGCAGATATCCTGCTTGGGAATTCCGCCCCATAAGGTATGAAACAAGTTGTTTTCAGCTTGACTTTTTTCGTCCGCAATTTGCTCAATACCCGAGCCCGGTTGAGCAATGTTTGCTGGAGAGACGGTGATGTTGGTTAGCTTAATGTTTAGTTTATCCTTTAATTCCAAGAATAACGGCGCAAAAGCCGGATTGTCTTTATACTTTGGATAAATGATTCCATCCACGTTTTGGAACTTCTTCCTACCATATTTCATGGCGCGTTTCAAACTTTTCAAGGTGGATTTAGCATCGTTCTTGCTAGCATAAAGTGCTGCGTATGAATAATAAAGCTCCGAATCCAAATGAAATTCCTGCTTGCTCTTTTTATCCAGTTTATCGTATTTCGTCTTGATTCGGTCCATTACCGCTAGTGCATCGTCGTATTCTTTGGCGATGAAGTGATTGTTCAAGGTAACACTACAGCTATCCATGTATTTTTGGAATGCTGCTTTTTCAAGGTTGGTTTGGGCGTGGGTGAGTTGACAAAGGAGGATAACTGTCAAAAGAAGAGTGGGTTTGATTCTCATAGATTCGGGTAGTTGTTGTTTTGAAAACAAGACGAGTATGGGTGTAAATTGTTTCAAAGCATTACTCGGCGCAAGGTTTTTCTTTGCTCCAAATCTACGGATAATTGCCATTAAATGCGCGATTGACGCTTGACGATTTACCTTAAAGGTACATTTTTCCGCTTAACGAACGTCCTCCAGCATGCATGGTGCAGACGTAGATGCCTTTAGAAAGATTGGTGGAATCGAAGTGGACGGTATGTCTCCCGGCTTTGAATTCTGAATAAACCAATTCTTTAACCTTGGCCCCCAAGAGGTTGTATAACTGCAAGGAAACACGGCTGTTGAACGGAATTTCAAAACTAATGGCCGACTGGCTCAACCAATCGAGTATAAAACCATCCTTGTTTTTGATGATGTCAATGGATGTTAGGAGCGGATCGGCAGAACCCATTCCATCTGGTGCTGCATCTTCATTCGTGATGCAGATTTTATCCATAAGGGCACCGTCTTCGCGGTAGCAAATAGTCAGGGTATGATTGCCTTTGGTCAAGATAGGGCTGATCAGTTTCATCCAGGCAAATGATCCGCCTGTGCTCAAGCCATTGACCATTGCATAGGCGCCATTGTCCACTTTTACCCAGTACGAATCGTCGTTGTAAGTGGGGCAGTTGAGGCGGGCGAAAATCTGATAGGTGGTGTCTTTAGTCACTGTAAAAGGGATGGTGATCAAATCGGCTACGTTGGTTGATGCAGCCGCAAGGGATTGAAGTCCGGCTTTGGCAGTGATGTATTTTCCGTTGGACGACAGCGTGTTGCTGACAACATCGTAATTGGCACCTGCAGTGGCTGTTACAAAGCGTTCAGCTTCGAACCAGAAGGCTTCAACACCCGTTTTGACTATGACTGGGTAAATGGTATCTGTTTTTGAAAACAAGTCGGTATTGATGCACTGCCCCATTTTTACATAGGTGGCAGCATCCGGATGCAGGCCGTCGTTTTGGTAGGTGGTGACCAGTCTGGTCGTGTCCGTGGTGCTTCGGATGGTCCTGTCAAAATCGATGACGCCGTCGTAGAAACCGCTTGTACGGATCCATTGATTGACTGTATTTCGGCATAAATCACTGTATTGATTGTAATAACTGCTACCGTTGAAGGGTAGGATGGTGGCACCGTAAATACGAACGTTGATGGCATGAGCCTTTTTTATATATACTTTGAAAGCATTGATCAGATCGGTGGCTTTAGTCGTTGCAGCAGCGGCAGTACTAACACCGCCGATATCATTGACGCCGATGAATACGATAGCATAGCGAATCCCTGACTGACTAATGATGTCCCGATCGTAACGGCTGTTTGCCGTCGGGCCTAAGCCACCTGCAAGCACACAGTTGCCTCCGATGCCGAAATTGAGAACGCCCAGATTATTTGTTGTTGTATTCTGAAGTAATGCTTCTGAGAAAATGTCTGTCCATCTGTTTTGCAGGTTGGTAGTCGAGCCGCGTCCGTCGGTGATGGAATTCCCCAAAATGGCGATGCAGGCCGATGTAGCGGGTGCAAGGACATCGATGCCTGAAATGTTGTACCAATGATCCGTAGGTGTGTTTCCTGCCATTTCAATGGAAGTTAACGTGTTTCCTGCAAGAATATACGAGGTGGTGCGGGAACCGGGATGACCGGTCACTGTCGTGGATGTGCTTCCGTAATAAATGGTGATGGCTACATCCATTCGAGGCGTCAAACCGAACGCTATTGGGTCGGAAACTGTCATGCTTCCTGCGTTCATGGTTAATGTGGTTTGTCCATTGAATTTTAATGACTTGCTGGTTGTGGCATCAATCAGGCTACCGCCTTTGGATACGGCAATCTGCACTTCCTTGATTTCTATAGTACTGGTGCTGAATTCATTGGATAATTTCAACCGAAGCGTGTCACCACCAATGGAAACACGGACTACCTGACGCAAGGTATTGTCGGTTAAAGTCAGTGGAGGCATGTTGCCCGATTCCGTAAGTTGTTCAGCCGTGGCCCAGGTCCCTACCCATCGTTTGGGCTGAGCAAATAAATTCATTGAACTTATGAGGAAGCATGTAGCAAGAAGGATGGAAATTCTTTTGTTTGACATGTTGCGATTTTGGTTCTGGATTTGCTGCAAATAACGGCAAATGAACGGCAACTTTCTTTAATTCTACAGTCAGTTACTGTCAAAAATGAAACCTACACTACAAAATACAGACTCCTTTCGGTATAGCGGTGAAAGATGTTTCCATAGAGTGCCAAGGTCAAGGCACAGATTATGAGACATACCGGAGCGTACTAAAGGTACGTGAGGATTGTCGAATAAGCTGTGACGCAGAGATTTGTTTCTACGAAACAACCGTTTTTCATGACTCGGCATAGTCTAAATAAATTTAGCCTCTGCTCTCGCTACTCAAAACGTTGGCACTCTATGGAAACATCTTTGTTAAGCAAACAATTTTGCAATCTGTTCCTTATAGAGTTCGGCAATCATGTTCCGCTTCACTTTAAGCGTTGGTGTCAGAAGACCATTGGCCATGGACCATTCATCTGCAATCAGTTCAAAGCTCTTGATCTGTTCGTGATGGGCAAACTGGGGATTGTACTTCTTGATTTCCTTGTTATAGATGGCTTGCACTTCGGGATTCGTAATTAAGGACGAATGGTCGGTGAAGGCGATGCTGTGGCGGCTGCAGTAATCCTTGAGGTAGATGTAGTCAGGCAGAATCAAGGCAGCGGCAAATTTTTCGTTTTCCCCGAATACCACCATATTTTCGATGAAGGGCGATTTGCAGAAGGTTTCTTCGATTTGGAACGGGTTTACGTATTTGCCAAAGGAAGTCTTGAAGATGTTTTTCAGACGGCCGGTGATGATCAGGTTGCCGTTTTCGAACTTGCCAGTGTCACCGGTGTGGAGCCAGCCGTCCGGGTCGATGACTTCTGCAGTGAGTTCGCCGTCGCGATAGTAGCCCATCATGACGTTGGGGCCTTTGCATTGAATTTCGTTTTTGTCACCGATGCGGATTTCGACGCCGGGAAGGGCAGGCCCTACAGTGCCGGCTACGCGTTGACCTTTGCCACGCTGGCTCACAGCGATGACGGGAGACGTTTCACTCAAGCCGTAACCTTCGAACACCGGCATGCCGATAGCGTTGAAAAAGGCAGCCTGTTGCTTTTGGATGGCAGCACCGCCGGAAACGACGATGTCGAAGTTGCCACCGATGGCTTCACGCCATTTGCTGTAGATCAGCTTGTCGGCAATCTTATGTTTCAGCAAGTACCAGGGTGAATTCTGGTCGATGCGGTATTTTTTGGCCAGTTCGAAAGCCCAGTAATACAGGTTTTTTTTGACTCCATCCAATTTTTTTCCAGATAGGTAAAGCTTATCAAAGATTTTTTCAAGCAGGCGGGGAACACAGGACATCATGGTCGGGTGCACTTCCTTGATGTTTTCGGCGATGGTTCCGAGGTTTTCGGCATAATAGACGGAGATGCCCAAGTGGTGGTACAAATAGACCAGGATACGTTCGTAGGCATGACAGAGGGGCAGGAAACTGAGGGCAGTCTTGCTCCATTCCGCAGGAATGGTTTCGAGGGCGAAAATCTGGCTGAGCAGGTTGTTGTGGCTAAGCATCACGCCTTTGGGCAAACCGGTGGTGCCTGAAGTGTATATCATGGTGGCCAGGTCGGTGGGCAAGACATAGTCCTTGCGTTTCTGCAGTTCTTCGGGATTCGGGTTTGCTTCGCCCAATTTGTAAAAATCGTCTAGTAAAATGACGTTTTCAGTTTTCTCCAGGCAGATTATTTCCTTGAAATGAGGCACCTTGGCAATGATAGGTTTCAGCTTTTTGACCAAATCCTTGGTATCGACAAAAAGATACTCGATTTCCGCATGATTCAATATGTGCAGGTAATCGGCATCACTGATGGTCGGATAGATGGGGACGCAAACACAGGCAATCTGCATGATGGCCATGTCAAAGAAGTTCCATTCGGGTCGGTTGGAGCTGACGATGCCGACTTTGTCACCCATCTTGACGCCTTTGGCCATCAATGCATAGCTGATCGTATCAACTTTTGCCACATATTCCTGAATGGAATACTTGACCCATTCCTTGTTCACTTTGCCAGCCAGGGCAACGTCCTGAGAGGGATATTTTTCGACATACTGATTCAGCAGCTCAAAAATACGTGTTGCGCTCATCGTTCGATTTTTTGGTTAAGAAAATGTGTTCAGGCAAAAGTACCTAAAAAAATGAATTATCAAAACGGAAGGTCGTCTTTGTCGTCTCCGCTCAGAAAATCGGGGGCAGGCATGCCAAATTCACTTTTGGGACCGGAAGGAGCGGCGGCTGCGGCTGTAGCGGCATCGCCTTTCTCCACTTTCCAGGCTTTGACGTCGGTATAATACTTTCCGTTGAATTCGCGGCTTTCGACATCGAAGTGAACGGTCACGACTTCCCCTTCGGTGATGGCGTATTGATCCACTTTGTCGCCCCAAAGGTTGAAGCAGACTTGTTTGGGGTATTGGTCACCGTATTCGATGACGTACTCCTGTTTTTTCCAACTGTTGCCTGTTTTACCTTGCCCAGTCTGAAGGGGCAGGATTTTGACTATTTTTCCAGAGATATCCATTTTCTTTATTATTTGATGGTTGGTGGTGTTACGGTGGTGGAATCCGCTTTGTTGAAAGCATCGTTCATGGCTCTCATCATCGTTGATAATTGTTCCGGATTGCGGAGTTTGATTTTGGTGCCCGGTTTCACGAGTTCTCCCAGCGTCATGTAGTTCATCTTGTAGAGGGCATCCAGCTTCAGTGCATATTTCTGAGCGATGAAATGCATGCTTTCACCAGGTTTGGCGATGTGCAGGGGATATTCGCCTTCCCACCAGGTAGTCTTGGTGTCCAGGTAGACAGGCTCGCCGGTTTGAAGTACATAATTGCGGGGGAATTCGTTGATGTTGCGGATGCGGGTGGCACTCAGGCCGAATTCATCGGCGATACCCTCAAAGCAATCTCCGAACTGTGCCTTGATGAACGGTGTGGTTCCCACATACATGATTTCGTGGCAGGAAAGCGGGTTGATGGTTTGGGCGGCAGGTTTCACAGGGAGTATTTGGTAATCCTTTACATGCTCCAGTGCTTTGTTGCTGAAAATGCTGTAGGTGCTGGCAATGGAATCACGGACGTGTCTGCGGACAGACCGTGCTGCTTTTCGTACGGAACGCAGAATACTGTCATTCATGACTTTGGTGGCCTTGAGGGCCTTGCGTTCAGCTTGTATGGAATCTTTTTTAGCCTTGGCAGAAGTCAGTTTCATTGCTTTTGCCGCCATTTTCTTAGCCATGCGTTCAGCCGCTGCGGCTTGTTTGAGACTATCTGCTTCCACCACTTTTTCCAGCTTCCTGCCTTGTGTATAATCGTTCAAACCGTATGTTTCGATGATTCGGATGAGTTTGTCGGCGTAGGTGGGATCGGTGGCATAACCCGCATTTTTCAAACCGTAAGCCCAAGCCTTGTAATCGGTCACCTTGATCTGAAACAAGGGAGCATAGCGCCTGCCTTTGACCAGGAAGAGGGAATGATCGTCGTAGGATTCTTCAACTTTGTCGTATTTGCGGAAGCAGGAATTGACGCCGTCGTCGAAATGGATGATGGTATCGCCGGTCCAGTTGTTGTGGCATTTGATGCCGAAGTGGTTGTTAGAGCGTTTGGCCATTTCGCTGTTGCCGGCTCCCGATTCCAAAATGCCCTGCGCCAGGGTGATACTGGCCGGAACACCGTGCAGCTTTTGCTGACGCGTAGCAATCACGTTGTATTTGGCAATATAATCTTCGTAAGGTTTTAACCGGTTCTGAGCCACGATGGAAAAGGTTAGGAGGCAAAGTAGGGCAATCAGCGGTTTACGAAGGTGCATACAATTTTTTTTTTTACCTTTGTTTGAAATGCAAAGGCCATGATTGAACGACAAATATGTGCAAAGATAGTATTTTGCGCGTTGGAAGAATTACCGGAAATAGAAAAATTACTGATTGAACGAGCAAAATCCGCCAGTGTGAACGCTTATGCGCCGTATTCCCATTTTCTGGTCGGAGCGGCGGTTTTACTGGAGAACGGGGAAATCATCACCGGCAACAACCAGGAAAATGCGGCTTATCCTTCCGGAACTTGTGCCGAACGGACGGCAATGTTCTATGCCAATGCGAATTATTCCGACGTTCCTGTCACTACGCTGGCCGTGGCTGCTCAGAATGCAGGTGGATTTCTGAAGGATCCCATCGCTCCGTGCGGTTCCTGCCGGCAGGTTTTGCTTGAAACAGAACAGCGCTATGGAAAAAAACTCCGGGTGTTGCTGTACGGTACGTCCGAAATCGCCATCCTGGAAACCGTCAAAGATTTGTTGCCGCTTAGTTTCGGCGTGGAAGCACTCAAGGCTTGATGCCCGTATATAGTGTGCAGACACCGAAAGTGAAGTGCTTGTATTCTGCCTTTACAAAACCTTGTTTTTTGATGATGCTCACCATTTCGCCACTTTGTGGAACGACTTTGATGGAGGCGGGCAGGTATTCATAGGCCATGTCATCCTTCGAAAACAGTTTGCCAGCCAACGGGAGTACCGTGACGGCATAAAGGTTGAAAAACTGTTTCATTGGGAATTTCTCGGGTCTGGAAAGTTCGATGATGACCATTTTTCCACCCGGTTTCAAAACTCTGAACATTTCTGAAATGCCTTTGCCGATGTCTTCAAAATTGCGGACACCAAAGGCAATGGTCACGGCGTCGAAGGTGTTGTCCTTGAACGTGAGTGCCGTGCAATCCTGGTATTCAAAATGAAAATGGTTTGAAAGACCGGCTTTCCGAACTTTTCCCTCGGCTACGCGCATCATTCCTTCGGATAAATCTGCACCAACGATGAGGTCAGGTTTCAGCCACTTCCAGGCTTCCAAAGCGAAATCTCCGGTGCCCGTAGCGATGTCTAGCAGGGTTTTCGGTGCATCGGCTTTCAGGCTGAGTATGGCTTTCCGTCGCCAGCGTTTGTCTTGCTGGAAGGACATGAAATGGTTCAGGAAATCGTATTTGTCGGCGATGGTATCGAACATGCTCTTCACTTGGTTGCGTTTGCGTTCGCCTTCGCCATAGGGCATTATTTTTTCGGGGGTCTTTTCCATAATCAATTGGGTGAAATGGTTTTGAGGATTTCAGCAACGCCAACGCCGAAATACGTGCCAATGGCATATCCCACCAGGCCGATGACGATGCCGCTGATGAGCACTTTTTTGTTGTGCATGGCACCGGCTACAGGCGGAACGAAGGGCGGTGAATACAGTAGGGCAACGTGTGCCACGGTAAACAAGTCGCCGGGAACCTTGAAAATCCGTGAGATCAGGAGGTGCAGCAGAGTAGCCACCACAATGACGAAGGCTATGAAGCCAATGATGTCCAAGTTGACAAGGCCTAGGCTTTGCAGGTCGAACTGGGAAGCGATGACCATGCTGAACATGATGATGAAAAACATGCCGAGTTCAAAGGTCTTGGGCAGTTCCCGAATTGGTTTGATAAAAGAGAAGCCTATGGACAGGGCAGTAATGGTGAAAATAATCACCAATTCGTTGAGTTTGCCGGTGAGGACCAGTGAAAGACCAGCTCCAAGGACGACAAAACCCAAGGAAAGTAGAAATGCAAGCATCATTTTGCCGAAGATCCTAGGTTTCAGCATGCCTTTGTAATCTTCAAAATTGAATTCGGCATCGACGGTTTCAGTGTCTTTGGTGATGGCTGAATCCGAGAAGGGCAGTATCCAGCGGAAAATCCGGTAGCCGCCTCCGATGATGAACAGGAGGAAAACGAAGGATAGCAGCATTTCAAAGGTGCTGAACAAGGTGAAGGTGGTGGGGTCGGTATGCAGACTTTGGCCGATGGCTACAAAATTCATCGTACCGCCCGTGAACATGCCGATCATCATGCCGGCTGCTTTCCACAAATCTTTAATGCCTTGATTGTCAAATATTATAAAGGCTAAGACTACCGCAATGACCACCGCAATGATACCTCCGAGAAGTGCATTGATGGTTTTTTTCAGGGATTTTTTCCAGAGGCTGAAGTCTGAAGAAAGCAGCATCAGGGGTATGGCGAGCGGGACAGCGATGTTCATGATCCATTCCTGTAAGGAGGCGATGGAGGCTTGATCTTTCAAGCTGACCGTTGTTAGGTTCAGCAATGAAAGGAGAATGCCAATACCGTAGGCCATCAGAATGGTGCCCAGTTTACGCATCGGTTTGGCATAGTTGAACAGCAGAATGATGGCGACTGGCCCGAACAAATAGACGATCGTGAGGAGGAGCAGCTTCATGGTTGCATCTTTTTGGGCTTATTTCTGCAGGAATGCAGGTTAATCCTGATAACTCTTTTTAAATTTGCCTCTTTATTGCACCAAAGATACAAAAAACAACAGAAGATGAAAATTGGTTTGCTTTCGGATACGCACGCATACTGGGATGAGCGTTACCTGATCCATTTTAAGGATTGTGATGAAATATGGCATGCGGGTGACATCGGTTCTACGCTTGTGGCCAATGAATTGTCGAAGTTTAAGCCGCTGAGGGCTGTCCACGGCAACATCGATGGGCATCTGGAACGGTTGATGTATCCGCGGTACCTGTTTTTTGATTGTGAGGGGCAGAAAGTATTGATAACCCACATCGGCGGTTACCCAGGTCATTATGCGCCCGAAATTCTTCGAGAACTCAATGAATTAAAGCCGACCCTGTTCATCTGCGGGCATTCCCATATTGCCAAAGTGCTGTACGACAAGAAGCGGGAGCTGCTGCACATCAATCCCGGAGCTGCTGGGAATTCTGGCTTTCACGTGGTTCGCACGTTGATCCGGTTTGAAATCAACGCAGGCCTTATCGAAAATCTGGAACTGATCGAACTCGCTCCGAGAGGGTAATTTTTTTGTAACTTGCGTCCGTAATTATAAATCGTACCACCATGATCCGAATTGTTGCCGTCCATACGGCGATGGCGCTCGTTGAGCCGCTCAACCAACTTTTCAAGGAACATCTTCCTCAAGTCAAACTGAACCATATTGTGGATGACAGCCTCATTCAGGAGGTCATTGCCAACAATGCCGTCACTCCGGCCGTTCGCCGTCGCTTGCTGGCCTATTATCAAACAGCAGCCGAATCTGGTGCACAGTTCATTTTCAATTGTTGCTCCTCGGTAGGCGATGTCGCTGAAATGGGCAGGTTGATTTCTCCCATTCCGGTTTTCCGAATTGATTATCCAATGGCGGTAACTGCCGTGACCATGGCGGCCAAAATCGGCGTGGTTGCCACCCTACCGGCCACCTTGGGGCCGACTAAACGCCTACTCAGTCGTTTGGCTGCAGAAACCGGCAAGGAAATTGTTTTGGTGGATGGTTTGGCTGAAGGCGCCTTCCAGGCTGGACAATCGGGTGATAGTGCCACCCACGACCGCCTGATTTTGGAAGCTGCAGAACGTTTGGCAGGTCAAGTCGATCTGATCGTTCTTGCTCAGGGTTCCATGGCCAGAATGGAAAAGACCTTGAGGGAAATTACCCGCAAACCTGTGCTTTCCAGCCCGTTGACCGGCGTAATAGGTCTAAAGGAATACTTACTCGACAAAGGATTGATTTGATGAAGAAACGCAACCTGGTTCTGCTGCTTTTGGTGCTGGTCGGTGTCATCACCTTTTTGGATCGGATCAACATCAGTGTTGCCGGTGCTTCCATCATGCAGGATCTGGGTTTGTCCCGAAAACAATGGGGATGGGTGCTGAGCGCATTTATTCTTTCTTACGGGCTGATGCAGGTGCCTCTCGGCGTGCTCGGTGACAAGAAAGGGCATCGGAAGGTACTCACAATCATTGTGTTGTGGTGGTCATTGTTTACGGTTTTCACTGGTTTTGCCAACGGTTTTGTCATGCTCATCGCCATTCGGTTTCCATTTGGCATCGGTGAAGCCGGTTCCTATCCCTGCATGACGGGCGTCATCGGCAAATGGTTTTCCCGTTCGGAAACAGGAAAGGCGCAAGGGGCAATCTGGGCGGCCAGCCGCTTGGGCGGGGCATTGACGCCCTTTGTGGTCATACCCGTCATCGCTTTGTTGGGTTGGCGAATGGCCTTTTTCATTTTGGGTGGATTGGGACTCCTTTGGTCCATCGCCTGGTTTTTTTTTTACAGGGATCAATCCTCCCAAATTAAAGGAATCAAAACGGCTGAACTGGATAAATTACCAATTGCAGCAGTTTCCGCTGAAAAGCTGGTGATTCCCTGGAAAATCATTTTATCCAGAAAGCAATTCTGGTTGCTGCTGTCCATGTATTTTTTCTATGCCTGGGGCAGCTGGTTCTTTTTTTCCTGGTTCCCCACCTTTATGGAACAGGGTCGCGGTTTTTCCAAAAGTCAATTGACGTATGCCGTGGCGGTGCCATTCCTGATGAGCATGATTGGAAATATTGCCGGTGGTTTCCTGAGTGACAAGCTTTCAATCAAATATGGTTTGAGGACAGGGCGACGTCTTTTAGGTGGAGGCGCATTAGCGGTTTCAGCCATATTCATGTTTCTGGCTGGGTTTATTCCCGGAAAATTGCAGGTGTTCATCTTTCTTTCGCTCTGTTTCGGCGTCATTGACCTGATGTTGCCCAGTGCCTGGGCTATTTGCACCGACATCGGCCGTAAATTTGCAGGAGCGGTATCTGGAGCCATGAATACGGCTGGCAACATCGGTGGATTCATCTGCGCATCTGTTTTCGGTTATGTAGTCGATGCCACTGGCAACTACAACATGCCTCTTTTCGTTATTGCAGCCATGTTGCTCATCAGTTCCTTTTTATTTCTCAAACTCGATCCTTCCAAGCCTTTGGCGGAAGAATAAACAATTATATGAAGCATTCAATACTCTATTTTCTAAAGTATTACCTCTTTTGGTTTCTGTATTTCCTGGGGTTTAAGATCATATTTCTGATTTACAACATCGAAAGTACACTAACACTGGGCTGGGGTGACTTACTGGGTGCCATCTTCTGGGGTTTCCGGATGGATTTGTCCGCTGCCGGCTACTTGACAGCCCTCCCTGGTTTGTTGATGGCCTTATCGCCTCTGTTTAAACTGGATCGCATCGAAAAGCTGATTCGATACTATACCCTTTTCATGTTGCTTCCAGTCACCATGATGGGCATCCTCGATTTTGGAACGTTTCCATCGTGGGGTTGCCGACTCAATGGTCAAATCATCCCATATTTGGGCAATCCGGCTGAAATGGCGGCCTCCCTGAATCTGATCCAGTATGGCATTGTCATTTTTGGAGAAATCGGCCTGGTTTGGCTCAGTTATTGGCTTTACAAACGGTTTTTCCCAATTGTCGACAGTCGGCGGAAACCGGAGCAGTTAAAAAAAATTCCCGTCCTGTTGCTTCTGACAGGGGCATTGCTGCTACCCATCCGTGGTAGCTTAAATACGTCACCGCTCAATTTCAGCAGTGTGTGTTTCAGCCAAAAGTTGTTTGCCAACCAGGCAGCCTACAACTTCTTCTGGTCGTTCAGTTACGCATTGCTCAACAATACGACCAACTCCATTCCGGTGCACTACATGGATCTGAAAACGGCTGAAAAGGAACTTCGAGGCGTAGAAGAATTAAGCCAATATGTTGCTCCCCAATATATTAACAAAAAACAGCCCGTCAACGTTATTTTAGTCATTCTGGAATCGTTTTCGAACAAGGTTATTGAGCCGCTCGGTGGCTTGAAAGACGTTTGCCCGCGCATCAACGGGTTCTGCCGGGAAGGTTTGCTGTTCTCTTCGTTCTATTCCACCGGAATTCGATCGGACAAAGGAATTTCATCTTTGCTGGCTTCGTATCCGGCGGTACTGAAATCGTCGTCGGTCTTGTTGTACCCGGACAAGATGAAGCATTTGGATTTGCTGCCACGCCATTTTGTCGATCATGGATACGATATGTCTTTTTATTATGGAGGGGATCCGGATTTCTACAATCAGAAAATGCTGATCATGCAGTCCGGCATCCAAAAAATGGTAAGCAGAGGCTCGTTTCCAATAGGCGTTTCTACCATGCAAAAATGGGGTGCTCCAGACGCATACGTTTTCGACAGAGCATTTAAAGACTTGGACAAGAAGGTGAAACCCTATTTCAGCATTGTTTACACGCTGAGCAGTCATGAGCCTTTTGATGTGCCGAATTATGAAAAGATTCCCGGAAATGGTGGCCCTGAAAAGTACCTGAATTCGGTTTCCTATACCGACCAAAGTCTGGGTGCCTTCATTGACAAACTGAAAAGTCGGCCGAATTGGAAAAATACGTTGGTGATCATCACCGCTGACCATACTTCCAGGGAGCCAGGTCCCACGACGGTGGAGGAACCGGCGACTTACCGGATTCCCATGCTGTGGATCGGTGGCGTGGTGGATTCTGCCAAGGTGGTGAACAACATTTGCATGCAAACCGATTTGGCACCGACGTTGATTCAGCAGTTGGGTTGGAAAATGAAACCGTCGATGTTTGCCAAGAATATATTTGGTCCCAGGCAGTATGCTTTTTATTACAGGGATGCCGGTTGGGGCTTCGTTTCGCCTGAAATGGCTTGCTACAATGACCTGGAATTAGGAAAGCAGACGTTTTTTTACGGGGCTGATGCAACGAAGAAAGATTCGCTGATGCGGTTTTCCAAAGGTTTCACGCAGTATTTGCATGAGGATTTCCTGAAAAAATAGACTTAGGAGAGTTTCTCCAGGACTTGCAACAATGCATCCGTTTCGCCGACATTTCCTGGGAAAATGACGTAGGGCATGTTCGGATATCGGTGGTTGGCGGCGGTTTTAACGACGGGAACTCCTGGCAGAATCTGACCCGCAACAAGGGCCGTTTCAATTTCCAGACCCTTGGTGAGGATATCATGCGAGGTAATGCCACCTTTAGCCACGATGAACGAAGGCTCGAAAGGCAGTTCGCGTACGATTCGGACTAAAAAATCGGAGATTTTACTTCCTGTCTGAAGGCGTTCTTTGACATCGGCGGAACGGAGTTCCTTGCGACTGGTATAGACAACTGGGGTAAGTTTGGCTTTTTTCGCAGCCTTCAGTTCTTGTAAAACGCTGGTAATTATGGCGTCAGGTTCTGTTAAAATGGATTTGACATCCAGTTCGATGCCTTTGGTGGTTTTGGCTTCCAGCAGCAGGGATAGTTGGTTGCTGCTTTTTTTGACGTGTGAACCGACGATGAAAATACCTTGTCCTGTTTTGGAAATCATTGCTGAACGGTTCAAAAGTGCCTGGTCTCCCATACCGCTCAATGCCTTGGGCAGGGAGGAGGAGGTTCTCAGTAGGGCGTATGTATCGGTTTCTGCCAATAGATGAAGCAAAGCCATCGAAAATTTCCATAAGTCATCATAACCCAGGGCGTCCACGGTGATCCAGGGTTTGCCTGATTGCCTTTTCAAGCTGGTCAATATTTCCTGCAGAGAATTCCTGCGCAATTCTTCCAACGATAAGCTTCCGATTTGTGCAGCATCCACCAAGCCTTTTGTTTTCTCCATGATGTACTCGTTTAGTTTGGAATGGTGGTATCCAAAGACATTGTCGGCTGCAAATTCGGTTTCTGAAACGGGGATCAGTTGGTCTTTATCTTTTAGGTAATGCGTTCCTTCAATGGTATATCGGCCCGCTTCGAAAAAGGATGGAATGAAATAGGTGGAAGCGAGTACAGGCAATAGATTTTGTTCCAAAACTTGACGAATGGTCTCCGGTTCCAATGGAAAATGACCGCGGAGCGTAGAATCACTTCGGCTAATGAAAATTAGCTTAAAGCCTTGTTTTCGGTTGCATTCCACGATGGCTGTCACGGCTTCCCTAGTGGCCTCTTCAGCTGCATCAGCCGTCATGGAACGGGTATTGGTGAGTACGTAGAAAATCGGTGACTCGTCGTTGAAAGCTTTTTCGAGGTTCTCCGCTTTCCAGTTGGTCAGCAGAAGGCAGTCGTGAACGGTCTGGATGCCGGTGGGATCATCGTCCAAAACGACAAGTTTAAAGGCATTTTTATGCAGCGTTTTGGAAATATCTTTCCGCAGAGACTCACAGCTCAGAGATGCGTAATCTGAAAGGGTTTGCAGGTAGGAGCGGTGCGTGGACATGTTAGCTGCGGAGTTTGTCGAGTCCGAAAATCTGTCGCGCTTCTGCCGGGGTTGCCGGTTCCATACCCATGGAGCGGATCAATGCCACCAGCTTTTCAACAAGAACGGCATTGGTGGGAGCCAGTTGATTGGGTGCGTGGTAAAAACTGTCCTCGAAGCCGACGCGCAGCACGCTGGCACCCATACTCAGGGCGCAAGCCAGCATGGAATGGTCGGGCATGCTGTCGTGGTTGAGGCCGAAATGGGCGTCTTGTTCCATTAGGGAAACCATATAGCCTAGGTTGCGTGGGGTAGCCGAAAGATTGCTGGCGGTACCGCTGCCAAGGCAGAAATTATAGTGCATGGGGCGTGTCAAAACGCCTTCGCTGGCCAGTTTGCTGCAAGTCTCCACCATGCTCAGGTCAAAAATCTCCATTTCGGGAACCACCTTTTTTTCCTTCATGCGGGCAGCCCAATAACGGATGTCCGGTAGGGTGTTGATGTACACGGATTCTCCGAAATTGACGGATCCCATGTTGAGGGAGGCGACTTCCACCTTCGGTACATTCAGGCAGACACAGCGTTCTTCCAGCGTCATGGAGGAAAGACCGCCGGTGGAAGCTTGAATGATCAGGTCTGTTTTTGAAGCAATCAGTTCCAGCGTTTTTTCGAAAATGTCCAAGTTAAAAGTCTGTTCACCGTTGATGTCCCGAACGTGCAGGTGCACCATCGAAGCACCTGCTTTGGCACAATTAGCAACTTCCTGGGCGATGGCTTCGGGCGATAGCGGATTGGTGCAACCTTTGGGAATCGGCTTGCCCGTGTGGCAAACCGGCGCAACGGTGACGATGATTTTTCTCATGTTATCCCATCAAATAGATTTCAAGCATGTAAACGGCGCATCCCGCAAAATAACCAAGTGCTGCCAGCAAGCTGATTTTCTTCATGTACCAGATGAAATCGATCTTTTCCATACCCATGGCAGCTACGCCTGCGGCTGAACCGATGATCAGGATACTGCCACCCGTGCCTGCCGTATAGGCGATGAATTCCCAGAAGAAATGGTCTGTCGGATAGTGGTACATGCCCTGACAGGCAGCAACCAACGGTACATTGTCGATGACCGCAGAAAGCAGCCCGATTGAAATGGCGATGACGCTTTGGCTGTGGATGTTCTTGTCCATCCAGACGGCCAGATCGGGCAGAATGCCGGTGGCTTCCAGGGCAGCGATACTGATCAGGATGCCTAAGAAAAATAGGATGGTGGCTGTATCGATGCGGTGCAAGGCACTATTGACGGACAATGGGGTTTTGATGTCCGATGGTTTGCCTTTGTGCATGATTTCCGTGAGAACCCAAATGACGGCGACACCGAACAACATACCCAAATACGGAGGTAAATCCGTGTAGGTTTTAAAAACAGGTACAAATATCAACGCTCCGATACCTGTGAAAAACAAGATGTTCTGTTCGGTAGTGGATAAACTTTCCTTGTGTTTTTCCTTGAGGACATCAGGACGTTCCACATTGCCTTTCAGCTTGAATGACAGGAAGATAAGCGGTACTACCAAACAAGCGACGCTGGGCAGGAACAGTTTAATCATGATGTTGCCTGTCGAGATTTGTTCGCCAATCCACAACATGGTCGTGGTAACATCACCGATGGGCGTCCATGCGCCACCGGCATTGGCCGCAATGACCACGATGCCTGCGAACAGCATTCGGTCTTTCGGGTCGCGAATGAGTTTCCGGAGTAGGGAAACAATCACGATGGTGGTAGTCATGTTGTCCAGCACGGAGGAAAGAAAAAATGAAATGATCCCGATGATCCACATTAGGTTCCGCTTTTTGGTGGATTGGATCACGTTGGTGATGATGCGGAATCCGTCGTGTGAATCGACCATTTCAACAATGGTCATGGCGCCGAGCAAAAAGAACAGAATTTGACACAGGTTGCCGAAATGTTCTTCGAGTTGGGTATTCACCATCCCTTTATCGGGGGTAGCCAGAATATAAACCGTCCAAGTTAGTACCCCGATGAGGAGCGCTGTGGCTGTCTTGTTGATTTTGAGCGGATGTTCCAATGCGATGGCAATATAGCCGAGTACGAAAATGAGTGCGATGAGTGTAAGCATGGTATAAATTAAGGTTTTGTGTTTCTATACTGCTTTAAAACTGATATCAAGACTTTTGACCGAGTGGGTGAGGGCGCCGACCGAAATGTAATCCACCCCACATTCGGCATATTGTCGCAAGGTGGAGAAGGTGATGCCGCCGGACGATTCGGTTTCATAGTTCCCATCAATGCGCTTGACGGCTTCGCGGGTGGTTCTCAGGTCGAAATTATCCAGCATGATGCGGTCCACGCCGCCTACGTTCATGACGCGTTCCAATTCTTCGAGGGAACGGACTTCGATTTCAATTTTCAGGTCTTTGCCTTTGGTTTTCAGGTAGTCTTGTGCGCGGTGAATGGCGTTTTCGATGCCTCCGGCGAAATCCACGTGGTTGTCTTTCAGCAGAATCATGTCGTACAGCCCAATGCGGTGGTTGACTCCGCCGCCCAGTTTCACAGCTTCCTTTTCGAGCAAACGCATGCCGGGTGTGGTTTTGCGGGTGTCCAATACGCGGGTGTGCGTTCCTTCCAGCTCCTTCACGTATTTGCGGGTGACGGTGGCGATACCGCTCATGCGTTGCATGATGTTGAGCATCAGGCGTTCTGTCTGCAATAACGAATGCACGCGGCCATCCACTTCAAACACGACATCACCAGGCATCACGTCACTTCCATCTTTGATGAATTCAGTGACTTTCAGTTCCGGATCGAAATAATGGAACACTTCTTTGGCTACCTCAACGCCGGCTACAACACCTGCTTCTTTGATGATGAGGCGGGATTTGCCCATTGTATCAACTGGAATGCTGGAAAGGGTGGTGTGGTCGCCATCACCGATGTCTTCGGCAAAAGCGCGCTGCAGAAAGGGTATCAGGTCTTCACGCATGGGTATAAGCTTTTTTGGACGAACAAAAATACACATTTTGCCCGAAATGTTGTCTATCTTCGGGACCCAAAGAATACACAAACAAATGAAACGAGCATGTTTCACTAAACGTCCAAGTTTATGGACATTTGGCATGCGAGTTCCATATGCCCTTTAAGTAAAAATTATGTTCGTATGAAACTGATTTTGCTGGTGGTCGGCAAGACCAACGAGGCTTGGATCCAGACGGCGGTTGCCGAATATGAGAAGCGACTGAAGCATTATTTACCGTTTCAACTGGAAGTCATTCCGGATGTGAAAGGGGCTAAAAGTCTGACAGAAGAGCAGATAAAGTCGAAGGAGGCTGAATCCATTCTGGCATGGAACAAGCCGGGCGATGTGATGGTGTTGTTGGATGAAAAGGGAACCCTGAATTCTTCCGAGGAATTTTCAGGATATCTGCAAAAGAAGATGAACGCCGGGGTTCGGAATTTGATTTTTGTGGTAGGTGGGCCCTACGGTTTTGCGTCTTCGGTGTACGAAGCCTGCCCGGAGCGCATTTCGCTCTCCAAGATGACCTTTTCACACCAAATGGTTCGGGTATTTGTCGTTGAACAGTTCTACCGGGCCATGACCATCATAAAGGGCGAACCCTACCACCATTCTTAAGGCTTTACAAAGATGGGTTTGGCGCCCGGTTTTGGAGCCTTAACCACCAAAATCCGAGCGATGCTGTCCGAATTGTTGGACAAGCAGTGCAGGATGTCTTTGGGACTTTCCACCAGATTGTCCTTTGAAACAGTTACCGTTTCTTCACCCACCAAGACATCGACTGCGCCTTCGAGTATATAAAAAAATACGTCCACTGGCGTTATGTGGGGTTTCAGGGTTTGTCCGGGTTGTAGAGTCATGTGCATCACTTGTGCGCTGTCTTTGTCATAAAGTCTGCGAACATCAACCTGATGCGGGGTATCAAAGATGTTTTCGTTTTGAACGGAATGAATGATCATTTTGTTTGGTTTAAATAAATGAATGCGAGATTATTGATGGTTTTGATTGCGTTTATTGTCTGGTACGCCGTTTCGGTATGCTTTTCCACATCATCGAATTGAACCAGTAGCAAAGCATTTTCCTCCGCATTTAGTGCCTCATCGGCCATTCGAAACAGAATGTTGTTTTCCTTGCCGATATGTGCCGTAAGTAGGAAAGCATATTCCTCCATGTTTGTATAAATGGATTCCAGAGCATTTCGGTTTCCTTCCTTGAAAGCCTCGATTCCATCAGCAACTCCTTTGATGAAGGCTCTACCTTGTACGTGTTCTGCAAGCATCACGGCCACAGGACCTTGTTGGGGCGAGAACCCTTTCTTACCCAACATCGGAAATAATAAATCTTCTTCTTTGGCATGGTGAAAACCATCTGCGAAATTGCGGACCAGTTTTACGACCAATTCGAGATGTTCGGTATTTTCCGTCTTCCCTTCGACCATCTTTTGCATGATTTCCGTTAATTGCAAAATGTGGACGTGGTCGTTTTCTAGATTTTGTGTAGCTGTCATTGTGTTTATTTAAATAATACAAATGTGTAGTATATTGTTTCAAAAAAAATCAATACTTGGTAATTTCTATGTATTCCATGTCGTCCAGTGACTTTTGAGTGAAAATACTGAAGAACTCCTGGCGGATGGAACCTAGGGAGGAGTGGAGCGCGCAAGGATTCTCGTCGCTGCAATTTTCAAAACCCAACAAGCAACCGGTGTATTTATCCATGCCTTCAATTGCTTCGATAATGTCAGCCAGTTTGATATCCTCCGGCTTTTTGGCGATGACGTACCCGCCGTCTCTGCCTTGAACACTAAAGATAATTCCTGATTTGGTCAGATTAGTCATTAATCTGCGCAAGTATTTATCTGAAATTTTAAGCGCTTCGACCAATTGCTTGGCAGAATACAACCTTTGAACATCCTTTCCCATGTAGATGAGGATGCGCAGGGCGTATTCGGCGGTATTGCTCAGTTTCATAAAATACTACTTATAGGTATTATATTGTGCAAATATAAACGTATTTGGCAGAACACCACCTTTTGAATAGTTAATAAAAATTAATTAAGTTTTCTCCTGCGGTACAACTGCCAGGAATTGAACACATTTTGCCAAAGCACGTAAGCGGCAGGACCGAGTGAAGCCACCGGTGAGAGAAAAGTCTGAGCCATCCAAATGGCCAACACCGTGTTTTTCTGCCCTAGGGCCTGTCCTCCTGAAATCCGTTTGTTATACATGCTGCCGATTTTCTTGCCGCCAAAAAACTGCGCCAGACAAATGACCAGCGACGTTCCGGCAATAAGCAACTCCATGCCCACATTGGGATTTTCCTGATCGACCAGAAAGCTGACGGTCTTGCCGGTAACGATGGCCAAGGCTACGGTCCAGATATAAAAGGCCAGATGATTCATTTTCAGTAGGGCTTGGTGCGCTTTTGGAGTATAACGTTGCATGAACCAAGCTAGAAGGAGGGGTGTTATCAAAAGTGGAGCAACTTTTCCCAGAATTTTCAGGAAAGAATCCAGAAACAGCAAATCACTTTGGGGTCCGATCAAGGAAAAGATGATGGGTGCCGCAATGGCAATCATCAAGTTGCCAATAAGCGTATAGGTGGTCAGGCAAGCCACGCTGCCTCCCAACATGCCTGTTACGACAGCGGCTGAAGTGGCGGTAGGAGCCAGCACGCAGATCAGCGCGCTTTCTGCCCAAACCGTATCGACTTTAAAGAGCAGGAAATAGACCACCAGGCAACCGACCAGCTGAATGAGTACCAACCAGATATGTAAAGGGCTGAAACGTACCTTCCGGGGTGTCAGTTTGGCAAAGGTCAGCAGCAACATGGCAAAAATGAGGTAGGGAATGATGACGGACAGGTGGTCGAAAAAGCGGTAGAAGACAATGCCCGTGAGCATGGCCAAGGGTAATGACCAATTCATGAGAAACTTTAAAAGGGATTTCATAGGCAAAAAAAACTGCATGATTGCAACAAAGGTACGATTTTTGAAGAAACAGTTGTGATTGTTATCGTCATTGATTAATTTTGCAGTGTAAACTATTTACAATGGAAACTAAAAAGTTTGATGTTTCGGGAATGACCTGTGCAGCTTGTGCAGGTGCCATTGAACGCAATGTCAGCAAACAGCAAGGTGTTTTGGAAGTACACGTCCAATTGCTCACCAACAGCATGGTCGTTACGTACGATACGGACAAGACCGGCATCGAACAGATTGAGCAATCGGTTGAAAAAGCCGGATACGAGGCATTTGTCCAGACGCCTGAAGAAAAAACCTCAACACGACCCGAAACCGATTCCCAAACCGACTCCATGCGAAAACGTTTCTGGTGGTCGGTCGTGTTTTTAATTCCACTGATGTACCTCTCCATGGGGCACATGTCTGGTTTGCCTTTTCCAGACTTCCTGAACGGTTCTGCCGGAATCCAGGCGTTTGTCCTGACACAGTTCCTATTGACATTACCTATTGTATATCTGAACCGTGCCTTCTTCCAACACGGGTTAAAATCGCTGGTACACTTGGCGCCCAATATGGATGCACTGGTGGCGACAGGTTCCACGGCCGCACTAGTTTACGGCATTTGGGTGATGTACCAACTGGATGCCGCTATTGGCGCTGGCGATACGCTCAAGGCCTTTGAATTGGCACACAACTTGTATTTTGAATCCGCCGCCACGATATTGACACTGGTGACGCTTGGTAAATTCCTGGAAGCCCGCTCCAAAGGCAAAACCACCGAGGCCATCCGAAAGTTGCTGGATCTTGGGCCAAAGACGGCTACGGTCATGAGAAATGGTTTGGCAGTGCAAATACCGGTACTCGACGTCCGGGTCGGTGATGAAGTGGTCTTGAAACCCGGCCAGTTGGCTCCGGTGGACGGCACCGTGTTGAGCGGCCGTTCCTCCATGGACGAATCCGCCCTGACGGGCGAAAGCCTGCCTGTTGAGAAAATGGAGAATGACCGAATCTTGTCCGCCTCCGTCAACCAAACAGGTTCCCTAGTCTATAAGGCCACTAGAGTTGGTGCGGATACGACATTGGCACAAATGATACGTTTGGTAGAGGAAGCCTCCACTTCCAAGGCACCCGTTTCCCGATTGGCCGATAAGATCAGCCGTGTTTTTGTACCCGTAGTAATGGGTTTGGCCTTACTTGCCACCGTTGTTTGGCTGTTGTTTGGCTATCCGTTTTCGTTTGCCTTGTCCATCGGAATCTCCGTTCTCGTTATTTCCTGCCCCTGCGCGTTGGGACTGGCCACGCCGGTCGCCATCATGGTGGGAACAGGTAAGGGCGCATCCGGTGGTTTGCTCTACAAATCGGGTGAGGCTTTGGAAATCGCGCAACACGTACAGACGGTGGTCTTGGACAAAACCGGCACATTGACCACTGGCAAGCCTGTCGTTACAGACATACTACCGGTGGAAGGCGTCACTTCAGCCTTTTTGCTGGAAGTGGCCGCTGCTTTGGAAAGTCGTTCCGAACATCCCCTGGCAAAAGCCTTGCTTCAGGCCGCCTCCAACGTGAAGTTGCCCGAAGTTGAGCATTTTGAAGCCATCCCCGGAAAAGGGGTTCGCGGTGTTTTGGATAAACTTTATTTCGTTGGCAACGAGGCTTTCATAAAGGAACAAGGCCTACCATTGACTGCCGCTCCCTTGGCATTGGCACACGAAGGCAAGACCCTACTTTTCGTCGCGGACGAAACTCGACTCCTAGGTACCATCGCTGTTGCCGATATCCTGAAACCCGGCAGTCAACAAGCAGTGCAGGATCTTTTGAAACTGGGACTGGAAGTGGTGATGCTCACCGGTGACCGCCTTGAAACAGCTCAGGCACTCCAAAGGGAACTTGGTCTTTCACAGGTATTTGCCGAAGTCCTGCCGTCCGAAAAAGAAAAGAAGATTTCCACCCTTCAGGCTGCCGGCAAAACGGTGATGATGGTGGGTGACGGCATCAACGACGCACCGGCACTTGCCAGGGCCGACGTGGGAGTGGCCATCGGAGCGGGTTCGGACATCGCAATCGAATCGGCAGACATCGTTCTGATGCGCAATGATCTGAACGACGTGCTTTCAGCCATCCGTCTGAGCAAGGCGGTCATCAATAACATCCGTCAGAACCTGTTTTGGGCATTCTTTTACAACATTCTGGGCATTCCGTTGGCCGCAGGCGTCTTTTTCCCCTTGTTCGGCTGGACGCTGAGTCCCATGATTGCTGCCGCTGCCATGAGTTTCAGTTCGGTAACGGTGGTGGCCAATGCCCTGCGGCTCAAGGGCTTCAAACTAAACCAACAAACAACGCCATTCTCTGAAATTACAAAACCATTAATTAGTAATGATATGAAAACCAAAGTATTGCATATTGAAGGCATGAGTTGCATGCATTGCTCAAGCCGTGTTGAAAAAGCATTGAACGGCCTCGACGGCGTTGAAGCAAATGTAAACCTAGGCGAAAAAACCGCCACTTTGAACGTAACTGGCGAAGTCAGTGACGAATTATTGAAAAAGACAGTGGCGGATGCGGGTTACGAGGTAGTAAGCGTAGAATAAATCCGTAGCATCATCGGTTACGGATTTCGGTCGAGGAAATGTCCATCAGGGGCGCATTCAGCATCTGAACACGGTTCCAGCCTTCGGGAGCCTTGTTGCTGGCACCCGGTCGGGGATAGACCAGGATGTCGAAATTGTCCAGCAAGTATTGGTAATCCTTCCATTGAGTGAACACGTCGAGGTTATCACCGCCGATGAGCAGTAGGAATTGACGCGAAGGGTATTCAGCAACGGCTTTACAAAGGGTTTGAACGGAAAAGGATGGAAGTGGAAGGCTGAATTCGATATCGGAAGCAAAGCAGCCGGGATGACCCATAATCGCGTTTTGTACACCCTCCAGTCTGAAAAGCGCATCGGCAGGGTCTGCCGTCGGTTTCAGCGGATTTCGCGGACTCACCACGAACCAGACTTCATCCGCCAGACCTTGCTGCAACACATAGTCGGCCAGCGCCAGATGACCTTCGTGAATAGGGTTGAAGGAGCCACCAAAAAGGACCGTTCGTATGGGGGCGGACATGTCCTAAGCCTTGATGAATGCAAGGATTTTCTGCAAGCATTCCTGCTGTGCCGTTTCCAATACATCGTTCACGATGATGTGGTCGAACTCGGATGCGAAGGTGAGCTCAAAAGACGCTTTTGAAACCCGTTCGCGAATAAATTCGGGACTGTCTGTGGCGCGAACGACCAGCCGTTTTTCCAATACTTCGATGCTGGGTGGTTGTACGAAAAACGACATCGCCTCTTCACCGAAATACTTCTTGATGTTGATGCCACCTTTCACATCGACATCGAACAGCACATTCTTGCCTTCATCCAGCATCCGGGAAACTTCGTCTTTCAGCGTTCCGTAATATTTGTCCTCATAGACTTCCTCCCATTCCAGAAAGGCATTCTCAGCGATTTTTATGCGAAATTCCAAAGGGGTCAGAAAATAATAATCCTTGCCATTCACTTCAGTGCCTCGACGAGTACGGCTAGTAGCTGAAACCGAGAATTGAAGGTTCAAATCTTGTTGTAAGAGCCATTGCACCAAGGTGGTCTTACCTGCTCCCGAAGGCGCCGAAAAAATAATCACTTTACCAGACATATTCTTTTTTTTTATTTCAGTAAACACCCCACGCTAGCTGTTTCATAGGAGCTCCAAGGTCAAGGCGCTTTTCGTTCACTTCCCGGAGCGTACTTTCCGTACGTGAGGACAAGTGAGCGGAAAGCAACGCAGAGATTGGGGCTCCTATGGAACAGCTAAAGGACGTTTAGGATTTGTTCTTTTATTTGTTCGAGTTCGTCCTTCATGCAAACGACCAATTGCTGCATGCCTGAATGGTTTGATTTGGAGCCCATCGTGTTGACTTCGCGGCCAATTTCCTGAGCGATGAAGCCGAGTTTCTTGCCTTGACCATGAGCGTCGTTCATGGTTTCGCGGAAATACTTCAAATGATTGGCCAAACGGGATTTTTCTTCGTTGATGTCCAGTTTCTCGATGTAGAAAATCATTTCCTGTTCGAAACGGTTCTTATCATAGTCGAAGCCTTCAATTTTGGTCAGTGAATCCATGATGCGGCTTTTGACGCGTTCCACCCTTTCGGGTTCATAGACTTCCACTTCCAACAGCAGCGATTCGATTTTAGAAATCTTTTCCAGGAAAATGCCTTCCAGCATATTTCCTTCCTGTTGGCGGAACGCGATAAAGTTGTTAATGGCGTCAAGTACAGCTTGACGAACCACTGCCCAGTTTTCGTCATCCACTTCTTGTGATTCGACTTTCAAAGCCTCGGGAAGACGAAGCAAAAGTGGCCATGGATCAGTGGGAGGGGCGATGCCCAATTCCAAAGAGACCTCCGTGATCTGGCTGATGAAACTTTCAAAAACGGGAATATTGAGCTGCGGAACGTTATCCTTGGCGGTGTTTTCGTAGTAAAGCGAGAAGTCGACCTTGCCGCGTTCCAGCCGTTTCAGCATTTCGTTGCGGATTTCCATTTCACGGTCACGAAAGGCATTGGGTATTCGAGTGGACATGTCCAGTTGCTTGCTGTTCACCGATTTGAGTTCGATGGTGATCTTTTTTCCCTGAATCTCACAGCCGGATTTACCGTAACCTGTCATGGATTGTATCATGCTTTCCTGATTTTTGCGCAAAGGTACGGTTTATTTACAAAATATATCCTGTAGGTTGGAAACCTCCGCTGAGTTGCTGTTTTTTTTGTACTTTTGTGTGGAATTACGGTTTGAACCCTATGGCATTGATTCTTCATGTTGAAACTTCAGCTAAAAACTGCTCCGTGGCGTTGAGTCAGGACGGTCAATTGTTGTTCAACAAGGTGGATACGGCCGGTTCCTCCCATTCGGTCCAACTCGGCTTGTTTGTCGATGAGGCCATGAAGGTGGCGGAAAGCAAGGGCAAAAAGCTGGATGCGGTGGCTGTCAGCTCAGGGCCAGGTTCTTATACCGGTTTACGGATCGGTGTCTCTTTGGTCAAAGGCGTTTGTTATGCGCTGGGAATCCCCTTGATTTCCGTTCCGACGCTCGATTTACTGGCTGACGAAGTGAGACGGACCAGAAACCTGTCTTCGGAAGCGTTGATTTGCCCCTTGGTGGACGCCCGTCGCATGGAAGTCTATACCGCGCTGTACAACGCCGACGGCACGATGTTGCATCCTGTTTCAGCCGTCATTGTCGATGAAAAAACCTTTGAAGTGGAACTGGAAAACCACCCGGTATGGTTCGTTGGAGACGGTGCCGAAAAATGCAGTACGATAATTCGTTCCGAAAACGCCATTTTTGACGGACAAATCGTACCTTTGGCCGAATCGATGGTGCCTTTGGCCGAAAGGCTTTATCAGGAACAGAAATTCGAAGACGTAGCTTACTTCGAACCCTTCTATCTCAAAGATTTTGTGGCTACCGTTTCTAAAAAATTACTCATACCTGCTGCTCCGGTCAAATAAGGCCTTTAAAACGCCAAACCGAAGCACCCCACTGCATTTTTACTCCTAAAATGAACGAGGGATTATGGAAAAAAAACCTATGGAAGTTAACGAACTTGATTACAACACCCAGTTGAAAAGGCTGGAACTGCCCGAATACGGCCGCAACATCCAGCGCATGGTGGATTATGCCATGACTATTGAAGATGCAGAAGAGCGTGCCAAATGCGCGCAAACCATCATCAGCATCATGGGCAACCTGTTTCCCCACTTGCGCGACGTGCCCGATTTCAAGCACAAGCTTTGGGATCATTTGGCCATTTTGGCCGATTTCAAACTGGATATCGAATACCCGTACGAAATCATCCGCAAGGAAAACCTGTATTCCAAACCCGAAGTCGTGCCTTATGGTTCGAAGCGGATCAAGGTGAAGCATTACGGAAAATCGGTGGAAGAACTCATCGAAAAGGCAGTGGAAATGGAAGACGGTCCTGAAAAGACCAGACTGATCGAATTGCTGGCCAACCACATGAAAAAGAGTATTTTGTCTTGGAACAGGGAAGCGGTGGAAGATGAAAAGATCTTTGACGACCTGCGCACCCTGTCCGATGGACGCATTGATGTGAACGAGGAAACAATCCGACTTATGGACGCCCGTGAAATCGTGGTGGCACCCCGCAACCCCCAACCTACGAAATCCAATAACAATAAGAATAACCGCAAAATCCAGCGCTGATATGGCTTCATTCATCGTGGACGGTGGCTATAAAATGAAGGGCGAAATCGAAGCCCAGGGTGCCAAGAACGAAGCGCTGCAGATACTCTGCGCTTGTTTGCTCACACCCGAAGAAGTAGTTGTGGAAAACATTCCCGACATCATCGACCTCAACAACCTGATTGGCCTGATGCAGGACATCGGAGTCAAGGCAACGAAAACCGCGCCTGGTACCTGGTGTTTCCGTTCAGACGACATCGATTTGGACAAGCTGTATGCGCCCAATTATTTGAAGAAAAGTGCCGCCCTGCGTGGTTCCGTCATGCTGGTCGGACCGCTGGTGGCCCGTTTCGGCAAGGCTGTGGTTTCCAAACCCGGCGGTGACAAAATAGGTCGTCGCAGACTCGATACCCATTTCATCGGCATCCAAAAACTGGGTGCCACGTTTGAATACGATGCCGAACGCTTTTTATATACGGTTGAAGCCAATGGCCTGACAGGTTGCTACATGCTGCTCGATGAGGCTTCCGTCACCGGCACGGCCAACATCGTGATGGCTGCTGTACTGGCCGATGGCCGCACCACTATTTACAATGCCGCTTGCGAACCCTATATCCAACAGCTTTGCAAAATGCTGAACCACATGGGAGCCCGCATTTCCGGCATCGGTTCCAATTTGATTTCCATCGACGGCGTTGACCAACTCGGCGGTTGCAAACACCGCATACTTCCCGACATGATTGAAGTGGGCAGCTTCATAGGCATGGCCGCCATGACAGGTTCAGAAATTACGATCAAGAATTCCGGTTACGACGAACTGGGCATGATCCCGGACGCATTCCGCCGTCTGGGTATTGAACTGGAACGCCGAGGAGACGATATTTTCATACCTTCTCAGGAAACTTACACCATTGATACGTTCATGGACGGATCTATTTTGACCGTGGCGGATGCCCCCTGGCCAGGACTCACACCGGACTTGCTGTCCGTGATGTTGGTTGTGGCTACGCAGGCCATCGGTAGCGTGCTCATCCATCAGAAAATGTTCGAAAGCCGCCTCTTTTTCGTGGACAAACTCATCGACATGGGCGCACAGATTATACTTTGCGACCCGCACCGTGCCACCATCATCGGTCTCGGCCAACGGCAGGCGTTGAGGGGTGCCACCATGTCTTCACCAGATATTCGGGCAGGGATAGCCTTGCTCATCGCAGCCATGTCGGCCAAGGGACGCAGCAAGATTTACGGCATCGACCAGATTGACCGAGGTTACCAGAACATCGACGGACGTCTGAACGCACTGGGAGCTCGTATTCAACGCTGTGAAGATTAAAAAACGATGATTCGCAAAAAAGACGTTTTTTCCATCGGAAAATTGCACAAGCCCCACGGTATCAGTGGTGAAGTCAGTTTCGGTTTCACCAGCGAGGTGTTCGACCGGACGGAATCTCCGTACTGGGTGCTCGAAATGGACGGCATTTTAGTGCCTTTTTTCGTGGAATCCTACCGTTTCAAATCTTCTGAAACCGTCTTGGTGAAACTGGAAGGCATCGATTCCGAAATTCAGGTGCGTGAACTTTCCGGCAAGGAAGTTTTTTATCCTGTGAAGTTTGCCGACAAGGAAGAACCGCAGGAAGAGACTTGGAATTTCTACATCGGCTTCGCAGTCTTCGATGAGCTGGTCGGTTATATTGGAGAAATCACTGCTGTGGATGATTCCACCCTTAATGTACTCTTTACACTAAGTAAGGACGATAAAGAAATCCTGATGCCGGTGGCCGAAGAGTTTTTTACCGAAATCGATATCGAAAACCGGGAAATGCATGTTTCCCTACCCGAAGGGCTTCTAGAACTATGATCCGGACTGTTGATTTGTCAATAGGTTACCATCAGGGGAAAACCGTCAGGACGGTTCAGCAGGGATTGAACCTTGAGGCCAATGCGGGTGAGCTGATTGCGCTGATCGGACCGAACGGTTGCGGAAAATCCACCTTGTTGCGTACCTTGGCCGGGCTTCAGGAGCCACTGGCAGGAAGTGTTCAGCTGAAAGTCGTTGAAAATGGTGAATCTATTGGATCTGAGGAGGATTCCAAAAAGTACGCAGATTTGAAGTCTCTGAAGTTGACTGATATTGCCCGACAAATCAGTCTGGTGCTCACCGATTCCGTTCAATTGGGCTATGTCACGGTGGAACAACTGGTTGCCATGGGGCGCCATCCCTATACTTCGCTTTCAGGCAAACTGAGTAAAAGCGACGAAAAACACATAAACGATGCCTTGAAAGCCGTTCATTTAGAGGCATTCAGACATAGACTGGTTTCCGAACTATCCGACGGTGAACGGCAACGCGTCATGATCGCCAAGGCGCTGGCGCAGAACACTCCAATCATCCTTTTGGACGAACCAACCTCCTTTTTAGATCTGCCCAACAGGGTGGAAATTTTGCTTTTACTCCAAACGTTGGCCCGTGACATGCAGAAATGCATCCTGATTTCCACCCACGAAATCGACCTGGCCATCCGCCTTGCCGACAAACTCTGGTTAATGAATGTGGGCGAAACTCTCAAAACCGGTCGCCCTGCTGAACTGACCGCCAACGGCAGCATCCAGTCGGTCTTTCACGGCGATTCTTTCGGTTTTGACCCGGCTACAGGTCATGTTATCATTTTTTAAGGGGCCCAAGGCGAGGATACCTCCGAATTTCTGTTAAATTTGTAACCAGAAATCTGTTCATGAAGCGAATTAAGGTCCGCCATCAAATTCAAAAGCTGAAAAAAAAGTTTCAGCTAACCATTTTTAACGAAAGTACGTTGGAAAATTTCTTTTCCCTGCGGGTTTCGTTGTTGGATGGTATTTTCATGGCTGCATCCCTGGCACTGATCGTGTTCTTCCTTTCCTGGTTTCTGATGGCGCACACACCGTTGCGCGCTTTCCTGCCTCAGGACCTGGATCCGAGATTGCGTCAGCAGATGATCAAGGAAGCTGCACGGGTGGATTCACTGTCGGACATGCTGGACAGACAGGCCAAATACCTCAAGGTCATCAATGGCATCATTTCAGGCAACATTCCAATGGATTCCCTGCGAAAAAAAGAAGGCAAGATCACCATCGATTCCCTGGCTGTGAATAACTTGGCATTGATGCCTGCCACCAAGCGGGAACTGAAATTCAGGGCAGAATACGAGGACAACGAAAAGTACAACCTGTCCATTCTCAATCAGCAGGCTTCTGAAAAGGATGTTTTGCTTTATCCGCCGCTAAAAGGCAAGGTGACCGGGAAATTCAATCCCAAGCTCAAAGTTTTTGGCATCCGCATCGAAACACCAAGTCTGCAACCTTCTGTAGCCGTGCTGGATGGCACGGTGCTGTTTGCCGCTTATACGTCCGATTACGATTATGTGGTACAAGTCCAACACAATAATGATTATATTTCCGTCTACAAATACAACACTGAATTGCTGAAAAAGGAAGGGGATAAGGTTAAGGCCGGCGAGGCCATCGGCATGGTTGGGGAGAATCCTGCCCGTTCAGGCTTGCCTGCTCTGCTTTTTGAATTGTGGCACAAGGGTATTCCGTTGAATCCCGAAGAATATATCGTGTTCTGATCTATGAAAAACAACAACGAGAAAAAACAACTAGCCATTCTGGGGTCAACCGGTTCCATCGGGACGCAGGCTTTGGAGGTGATTCGCGCGTATCCGGACCGGTTTGAGGTCTATGCGTTGACCGCCAACAACCAAGTGGACTTGCTCATCAAACAAGCCAGGGAATTCTTGCCCGAAGCGGTCATCATCGGCAATAAGGAATTGTACCCGACGTTGAAGGAAGCGTTGGAAGACCTACCCATCAAAGTCTATGCAGGGGCAGAAGCCATCGCCCAGATTGTGGAATCGGAACCCATAGACATGGTGCTGGCCGCCATGGTGGGTTACGCCGGTTTGCTACCAACGATGCGCGCCATTCAGGCAGGAAAGGCCATCGCATTGGCCAATAAGGAAACCATGGTCGTAGCCGGTGAAATCATCAACGAACTGGCGCAAAAGCACCGGGTGCCCATTTTCCCAGTCGATTCGGAGCATTCAGCCATTTTCCAGTGCCTGGAAATGTGCAATCCCATTGAAAAAATCATTCTGACAGCATCCGGCGGACCTTTCCGCAAAACCGCCCTTCGTGATCTGGTGAATGTGACCAAGAAAGAAGCCCTTAAACACCCGAACTGGGACATGGGAGCCAAGATCACCATCGATTCCGCTTCGATGATGAACAAGGGTTTCGAAGTCATTGAAGCCAAATGGTTGTTCAATCTTCAGCCGCAGCAAATCGAAGTAGTGGTGCATCCGCAATCCATCATCCATTCCATGGTGCAGTTCCAGGACGGTTCCATCAAGGCGCAGCTTGGCCTTCCGGATATGAAATTGCCCATTCAATACGCCTTCAGCTATCCTGATCGATTGCAAACGAATTACCCTCGGGTGGATTTCCGTCAGTATGCCTCCCTGACGTTTGAGGAACCGGATTTGAAACGGTTCCGCAACCTGCAACTGGCTTACAAAGCACTGGCAAAGGGCGGAACCATGCCTTGCGTGCTCAATGCAGCCAATGAAATTGCCGTCGAAGCCTTCTTGAAGGACCGCATCGGCTTTTTAGAAATGTCGGACCTGATCGAGAAGACCATGGCCCTGACGGAATTCATAGAAAAACCCACCTACGACGATTATGTGGCGGTGGATGCAGCGGCCAGACAGCAGGCCAAATCCTATCTAATTTAAACAACAGACAACCTCATGGACTTATTTTTGATTCGCGCTTTTCAATTGATACTGAGTTTATCCATCCTAGTACTCATTCACGAACTGGGGCATTTTCTTTTTGCCAGGCTCTTCAAGGTCAGGGTGGAAAAGTTCTATATGTTTTTCAATCCGCTTTTTTCCATTTTTAGAGCCAAAAAAATTGACGGAAAACTGCAGTTTTCCTGGTTCAGCAAAAATCCGCCTGCTTCGTTCAAGGAGGCAGCAGATAAAACTGAATTCGGGCTGGGTTGGGTTCCGCTTGGCGGTTATTGTGCCATTTCAGGCATGATCGATGAATCCCTGAAAACGGAGGCAATGGCTGAACCCGAGAAACCCTGGGAGTTTCGTTCGAAACCAGCAGGCCAGCGTTTGCTGATCATGGTCGGTGGCGTCCTGTTCAACTTCATTTTGGCCTTGATGATTTATTCGGCTGTGTTGAACGTTTGGGGCGAAGAATACCTGCCGGTGGAAAATGCCACTATGGGGATGGATTATGCTCCGGTAGCGAAAAAGGTTGGATTTCAAGATGGTGACCGCTTGGTTTCAGCCGACGGAATCACCTTCGAGCAGTTCAACGACGAAGCGATGCGCCAAATTGCCAATGCAAAAGAGGTGGTGGTGATGCGTGACACTCAGCAGGTGATCATCCGGATGCCACAAAAATTCATGGAAACACTCATCGCTGGTGAACAAGGTTTTGCAGGTTTCCGTTTCCCGACCGTCATCAAAGAAGTTTCTACGGGTTCCCCCTGTGCCAAAGCCGGATTGCAAAAAGGTGACAGTTTGACGGCCATCAACGGTAAACCGACGGTGACTTTCCCCACTTTTGTGGAAGAACTGGGTAAACATAAGGAAAAAACCATACAGCTGGAATACTACCGAAACGGAGTCGCTCAAATCGTCAAGATCACCCCGGACTCAAACGGAAAGCTCGGTTTCACAACCAGCCTGCCAGAAGACATATACGCCACACGGGTGGAAAAATTCTCCTTCTTTGCTTCCATACCAGCTGGGATCAAAAAGGGTATCGGAAAGTTGACCGGTTACGCCAGCGACATGAAATACGCTTTTACAAAAGCCGGAGCACAAAGCTTGGGTGGATTCGGAACACTGGGCAAACTCTTTCCAGCTGAAATCGACTGGAAGCATTTCTGGGAAACCACAGCATTCCTTTCCATCATCCTAGCCTTTATGAACATTTTACCCATCCCGGCTTTGGATGGTGGACACATACTTTTCCTCTTGTATGAAATTGTTGCAAGACGCAAACCCAGTGACAAGTTCATGGAGTATGCGCAGATGACAGGAATGTTCCTGCTTATCGCACTGTTGGTTTATGCCAATGGGAATGACCTGTATCGATGGTTATTCAAATAACCAGGCAGGTGTAATAATTGGTGGAAATACCGTGTTAAATGGATGAGGCTTTCGGGTAACCGAGGGCCTCATTTATTGTGTATCAATACGATACGTTCGCTCGTAAGGTGGAATATTCATCAACGCCTTCTGCCCTTGCGGAAAATGTCCCTCTTTTTTATATATTTTTGTAGAAGATTAATAACCTGCTAATTCTATGAAAAGATTTTCCGTCTGGATACTCCTGTGTTTTGTCTTTTATTTGACCGTTGCTGCCCAATCCATCAAGCATCCCGGTATTCCCAACTTCAAATGGATGAAGGATGTGGGAGCAAGGCAAAAACCTTCCAGCCAAACGATTTTCAACGCTTGTGATTTCGGTGCTGTTTCAGATACTTCCATACTCAGCACTGCTGCTGTCCAGAAAGCCATCGATGCCTGTGCTGCCAAAGGTGGTGGCATCGTTACGTTTTCCAAAGGCAACTATTGTATTGGTTCCATTTTCCTGAAAAGCGGTGTCAACTTCAACATTCCGGAAGGTGTTCAGCTTTTCGGCAGCCAGGATTTGAATAATTATCCAATCATTGATACGCGCGTAGCCGGTATTGAAATGAAATGGCCGGCAGCCTTGATTTCAACCATTGGTCAGAAAAATGTTGAGATTTCGGGTAAAGGTAAGGTTTGGGGTCAGGGCAAAGTGTTCTGGGAAAAATACTGGAGAATGCGGAAGGATTACGACAAGCGCGACTTGCGTTGGATCATCGATTACGATTGCATGCGTCCGCGGCTGGTCCTGATTCAGGATTGCCAAGATTTTACCATGACCGAAGCCGGTTTTTATGAAGCCGGTTTTTGGACGGTACATATATTATACAGCCAGTATGTCACCATCGACGGCATCATCGTCAACAACAACAATGCAGGCAAGGGTCCCAGCACCGACGGCATTGACATTGATTCTTCCAACCGCATTCTGGTTCAGAACTGCGACATCAGCTGCAACGACGATAATTTCTGCCTTAAGGCCGGTCGTGACGCAGACGGCTTGCGTGTGAACCGTCCGACCGAATATGTGGTGATACGCAATTGCATCGCCCGTCAGGGTGACGGCCTTTTTACCTGCGGAAGTGAAACATCGGGTGGCATCCGCAATATTGTGGCCTACAACATGACAGCCATTGGTACCAAGGTTGGCATGCGTTTCAAATCAGCCCTTAATCGTGGCGGCGTTGTTGAAAACGTGTATTTGTCCAATTTCAGGATGCAGGACATTCGTGATCCCTTTCAAATCAACCTGAACTGGAACCCAGCCTACAGCTATTCCGAACTTCCGAAAGGCTTTACCTGGGACAGCATTCCGGCGCACTGGAAGGTCATGCTCAAAAAAGTGGAGCCTATTTCGATGGGAACTCCTAAATTCCGCAATATCTGGTTCAACGACATTCAAGCCAAGAACTGTAAAGTGGCCATCATTTGTGAAGGCGTGGAAGCATCACCAGTGGAAGGTTTTCACCTGACCAATGTGCACATTACCGGTGAAAATCCGGGTCGCATGTATTGGGCAAAGGACTGGAAGTTGAAAAATGTCTCCATTTCAGGCGAAAATGGGGAACGGGTGGATGTAAAAAATACGGTCAACGTACCGCTTTATAAATAAGGTATGAAACGAGTACATTTATTGCTCCTAATTTGTCTTGCTTTTACAGCTTCACTTTCGGCTGCTAAGAGGACCTTCATTGACAGGCAGGCGCTGGTCAAAAGGCATACCATCCATATTTCCGCTTTTGACTCACTGGCTTCATTGTCGGTGGGCAACGGCAATTTTGCATTTACGGTCGATGCAACCGGCCTGCAAAGTTTCCCGGAACGTTACAAAGACGGTGTTCCACTGGGCACGCAATCGCAATGGGGTTGGCACAGTTTTCCGAACACTGAAAACTACACGCCCGAAGAAACGCTTAAAAATTACAATTTCCGCGGCAGGGAAGAACCGTACGCCGTGCAATTCAATGAACCTGGCCGGCAGCAAAGTGCCGCTGATTATTTCAGGGCAAATCCGCACCGGCTGCATCTGGGCATTGTCGGTTTGGAAATGTTGTCTCCCACTGGCAAACTGCTTCAACAAGAAAACATATCCCAGGTTTTTCAATCCCTTGACATGTGGAACGGTCTCATTTCCAGTTCGTTCCGTGCTGGTGAAAATGTGGTGGAAGTGGAAACCTCCTGCCATCCTTCCAAAGACCGAATCGCTGCTTCGGTCCGTTCAGCTTTATTCAAGACGGATCGTTTGTCGGTGAAGTTCGATTTCCCGTATCCATCGGGCAAACATTCGGACGATGCCTGTGACTGGACGAAGCCTTCCAGTCATTTGACAGAAATTTTTAACCAGGACATCCATTCGGTCATTCTGAAGCGAACACTTGACAACGACACCTATTATGTTTGGATCCGTTGGAATGGAAAGGCTTCGTTCACTGAAAAAGCCCCGCATCAGTTCAGACTGACCACCGAGGAAGGCGAACTGCGTTTTACCTGCGAATTCCTGCCCATATTGCCGACTGTTTGCACGAGCGATCCCGAAAACCCCACGGATTTGGTCCTTGAAGACCGCACTGCCAGCCAACATTACTGGAATTCTTTCTGGAAAAGGGGTGGAGCTGTCGATTTTTCAGCCTGCACCGATCCGCGTGCTTTCGAATTGGAACGCCGGGTTGTTCTTTCTCAATACCTGATGGCCATCCAATGTGCTGGGATGTATCCGCCTCAGGAATCCGGGCTGACCTACAACACTTGGTACGGTAAATTTCATCTGGAAATGCATTGGTGGCATGCCGCTCATTTCGCACTTTGGGGAAGACCCGATTTGCTGGAACGCAGCATGGGTTGGTATAAACAAGTGGAACCCAAAGCGGCAGCCATTGCCAAACGGCAAGGGTTCAGTGGCGTTCGTTGGATGAAAATGACGGATCCTTCCGGCACCGAAGCCCCTTCCAAGGTAGGTTCCTTCCTTATCTGGCAACAACCGCATTACATATACCTGGCTGAACTTTTATACCGAAGCCATCCGGACACAGCTACGCTGAACACCTATAAAGACCTGGTATTCAAGACTGCAGATTTTATGGCCAGCTTTGCCGATTACGACGGCATGGAAGACCGTTATGTGCTGAAAGGTGCCATTCCCGCACAAGAAACACTTAAAGCATCCGAAACGGTGAATTCGCCGTTTGAATTGCAATATTGGTACTTCGGTCTGAAAACCGCGCAGCTCTGGAGAACGCGTCTGGGTTTGCAAAAAAACATGAAGTGGGAAATCATTTTGGACAAACTTTCACCCCTGGCCCATCAGGATGGAAAATACCTGGCTGCTGAAACCGCAACGGACACCTATTTGGATACGCGTTTCACCTCCGACCACATGGCTGTATTAGGTGCTTTGGGCATTATGCCGGCTTCCAGACTGGTTCGCCCGGACATCATGACCAATACCTTCGACTGGATTTGGACAAACTGGAACTGGGGCAAGACCTGGGGCTGGGATTATCCGATGACGGCCATGAGTGCCGCTCGGCTGGGACTTGGTGAAAAGGCCGTTGGTGCATTGCTAATGGACAAACGAACCAATACTTACCTGGTGAACGGTCACAATTACCAGGACGAAAGACTGCGGATTTATTTGCCAGGAAATGGTGGTTTACTAACTGCTGTTGCCATGATGTGCGCCGGATGGGATGGAAGCAAGGGGGTCAACCCCGGTTTCCCGAAAAACGGCAAGTGGAAAGTGCGTTGGGAGGGTTTACAACCAATGCCTTGATTAAATTGGAACAATGAATTTTTAAGCGATATGAAAAAATCACCTTTTTATCTGATACTCTTGGCGATGGTCCTTGGTTTGTTCACACAGTGCACCAGCCTGTTTGACGAAGCCTACCAAAGACCTTCCTGGCTTGAACCACCCATCTATGAGTTACTACAGAAAGACGGCAGGTTCACCAGTTACCTGAATTGTGTGGACAGTACGCTCTATTCCAGAATTCTGAAATCGGCTAGTAATTACACCGTTTTTGCTCCAACGGATGAGGCGTTCAACCTGTATCTTCAAAAAAATGGAAGACTGAACTATTCTAATGATACAAAGGCCAGTGATTCCCTTGAAACCCGAATGCAGGCCTTATCACAAATTACCAGGGCTGAAGCGGATACCATTGTTTCTTATTCCATGGTTTTCAACAATTTTCAGTTTAATGAACTGACTGACGTTCTAACCAAAGGTTGGGACACACTTGCCAGTATCAAGAAGAAGACGGCTTTTTATGAGGAATTGCACAGGGAACCCTACAACGGTGATACCATCTGGGTTATTGACGCAACCAGTGATGATGCTGCCGTGGTCGGTGAAAACAATTACAAGTTCATGCCCACGTACATGAGTCGCATTTTCAACAAACGCAGTCTGACAAGCATGGACTACGAAACATTTTATGATCGGGCATATACAGGTGAAAATGTGCAAAATGCAACGGTGGTTACGAAAGACATGTATGCCGAAAATGGAATAGTACATGCTGTTGACCGGGTGAACAAACCCTTGCCCAATCTGGAAAACATGATTTCTGCGGATACCACGTTGTCCCGCATTGCCAACGTACTGGATTTACGCAATATCGGCGGTGAATACATTTACAAGACATTCTCGACAGATGATGCATTGACTCAATATTATAAGGAGTTGTATCCTGAAAAGAACATCAATAAAGTCTATATCAAATGGTACACCGGTATTCCGATTTCTCCGAATACCGAAAAGGTGGGCTTCACCGACAAACTGGCTGAAACGACAGGTTATACCATGGTTTTGCCCAGTAACAATGCCGTACAGAAGTTTTATAACGAAAAAATCAAGCCTTTTGCCACCAAATTGGGCTACCGTTCCATCGAAGATGTACCTGTATCATTATGGAATCTTTTCCTCCACTCGCACATGAGCAAAGATCTGATTTGGCCTTCACGTTTTGCCAACTCCATGAATGCCAACAGTGAATTTTATAATGGTATGGGCAGTACCGGAAAAAGCTTTACAGAGTTGAATTTTAAGGCTACTAAAGTGGCCAGTAATGGATTCCTGTATACACTGGATGATACAACCTACATTCACCCAAAACAATTTGAAACCGTTTTTGGTCAGTTATTGATGGATCCGGATTATTCCATGATGGCTGCTGCTCTGAATAAATACTATGGCTCCGCCCTTCAGGAAGAGTTGATGCGAAGTCCTTTAAATGGTTATAATTCGGAGTATTACATCGTTTTCATGATTTCTAACAATGCATTGGCTAATAACGGTTACTCCATGTCGATTTCGGACGGTGAAGCCTCTTTCTCAAACCCGAACTGCACAACTGGACTTTTGACCGCTGAAGAACGTTTGAAAAGACTGATTCGCTCCTGCGTGTTAGTCCGCATCCGGAATAATCAGATGGACAACACCCTGTCCAATTTTTTTGCCAAAGGTCAGGTGGTTGCTCCTACGAATTGCTTTAAAAACTATGGTTTTGAAGTCGCTGTGAATTACTACGGTGACATGGTTAAACTTTATTGCCCTGCAGGGGCAGTCGCTCTGAATAAGATGCAGATTCAGATGCTCGGTAAATATGATGCAACTCCGGCGGGTTCCACCTTACTGGTTGGTCAGAAAATGACCGATCTCAAGTTTAACAACGGTGTCGTTTATACGTTGGGTACCAATGATTTGTTGGACTATTGTAATTCGCCGACATCGTGGGATGAGAAAACACTGGGTACCTATCTGTTGGATCAGGCTTGTGTGAATGATGCCAATTTAAGCACTTACAAACAATATGCCACCAAAGTGTTGTTTTCAACGACCTCTACCGGTTGGGTCATGCCTGAAGCAATCGGGACAATGGACATGTTGACTATTCTTGCTCCCAATAACAATGCAATGGCCAAAGCCCAACTCGATGGCTATTTGCCGAAATACACCGATCTGACGACGGATGCCAACATTAAGAAAGCACAGGATTTTCTGCTGTTACACATCCTGAACGGCAGAGTGCTGGTAAATGATATGGATTCAACCAAATTGAATGGCAGCGGTGTCATTTACGACAATAAGACGTCAACATATACAACGACGGTGACCCTACCCAGCTATTATGTCAGTGGCAAGGATGCGATGATGATCGATGTGACGAAAGCTTCAGACGGTTGTTTGCAATTCCAGACCTCTTCATCGACCTCTACGTCTGTAAATGTGACTCAGGTGAAAATTACCATGAGTACACAGGCGAACAATAAAAAATTCAGCAACTTGTATTGTCGCAGAGGTGTGATCCATGAAATCGATGGCTATTTGCCTTGCACCCCCATTCAGAAATAACCGAAAACCTGAACCATGAACCCAATCAAGAAACATATGCAGGTTTTGGCAACGGCCTTGATGCTTGCCTTTAGCCTATCGTCAGCAACTGTTTATGCTCAAGCCAAGATCATTGTCCGTGGGACGGTGATCGACCGACAAACGAAAGAATCACTTTCCTACGTCAATATCGTAGAAATGGATAATGACAATCGGTTTGTCTCTGCCGGACAGACCGACTCCGACGGTAAATTTGTGATGAATATTAGTAATCAGCCCGGTACTAAGCTGGCATTCACCTTTCTCGGATACAAAAAACAAATCGTTCCGGTTGGTATAAAAGCCGTTTTCAACATCCAATTGGAATCCAATGAACAAATGTTGAGGGAAGTCTCCGTAACTGCTCAGAAATCAGTCAACGACGGTATGATGAACGTGAAAGAACGCAATATGACGGTGGCCTACAGTAAAATTGACGCCAAGAGCCTGGAAGATTTGCAGGTGACTTCCATCGATGATGCCTTGCAGGGTCGTATGGCTGGTGTGGATATCGTAGCTACATCTGGTGAACCCGGTGCTGGTATGAGCATCCGTATTCGCGGAACCACGTCCATCAACTCATCCAGCGATCCGTTGATCGTGGTGGACGGAATCCCTTTTGAAACGACTATTGACGAAAACTTCGATTTTGCCACGGCTAACGAAGAACAATATGCGACCTTACTGAACGTGGCACCTGCCGACATTGAGGAAATCGTGGTGCTGAAAGACGCTGCAGCCACTGCCATCTGGGGTTCCCAGGGTGCAAACGGTGTCCTGCAAATCAAAACCAAACGTGGAACGATCAGCAAACCTAGAGTGCAGTATGCCTTCAAAGGCACACTGGAAAATTCCCAGAAGACTATTCCTACATTGAATGGCGACCAGTATACCTCCTTGATCATGGAAGCTAAGCAAAATACAGCTGAAGCCGGTATTGGAACGGCCATGACTCCGCTCGCTTTTCCGGAATTCTTCTACGATCCCAAGAATCCGTATTTTTACTATAATTTCGGACAGAATACAGACTGGACCGCTGCAGTGACCAAAGACGGTTTCACTCAGGACCATAATGTTTCATTGTCAGGTGGAGGAGATAAGGCCCGCTACCGTATGTCATTGGGCTACCTCCGACAGGATGGTACAGTCATCGGTCAGACCTATGACCGCCTGACTTCTCGTGTTAACCTGGACTATTTCGTGTCCGACAAAGTGCGGTTTTCTGCTGACATAGCCTATACCTGGGGGGATAAGGAAGGCAACTATGCCACGGACGTACTTTCCAAGTCTTACACCAAGATGCCCAACCAGAGCATTTTCGAATATACCAATTCAGGAGAATGGACTCCCGTTTATTTTTCTCCTGAAATTACCCCGCAAGGAACCTGGTCTCCGGCCAGCGACGGAGGAATATACAATCCATTGGCCATGGCGAATGCCAGTACTAACCGGGTCATTTCTGAACGCATGGTACCTACGCTGACCCTGCAATACCTATTCATTCCGGAGATCTTCCGTTACCAATTGGATGTTGCATTTGATGTCAACAACACCAAGACCAACAAGTTCCTTCCGCAGATTGCCACGGGTAGTTCCTGGTATGAATCCAGTGTGAACCGCTCCTTAGACACAGAATCCAAATCGTTTGGTATTCAAACGTTCAACAAACTGTTCTGGACGCCAAAATTAGGCAAGGATCATGAACTGGTTACCATGGCAGCACTAACGACCAAGGACAGTCGCAGCGAATCTCAGGGCCGCATTTCTTCCAATACTGCCTCCATTTACCTGCAAGATACTCCGTTCTCGAATTATTCCGGAACGGAAAAAACTGGAATCAGTTCCAGCTCCAATCAGTCGCGCACCATGTCAATGTTGGTTAATGCAAACTATGCCTACCTGGATAAATACATCATCGGTGGTAGTCTTCGCTACGAAGGAAACTCCAAGTTCGGTAGCAATTACCGGTACGGTGCTTTCCCCAGCCTATCAGCCCGCTGGCGTCTTTCCAATGAGTCATTCTTACAGAAAATCAAGACCCTGAATGAGCTTAGTCTTCGTGCCAGTTATGGAATAAATGGAAACGCTCCAGGTGGCAACTATCTGTCTTACAGTATGTACGATACTTATCCCTACCAATACATGGGCCAAAACGGAGTGTACGCTAAAAACATGAGTCTAGACAATTTGCGCTGGGAAAAGGCCATCCAATACAATGCTGGACTGAACTACATTGGTTTTAACAACCGGGTGAATGTGGATGTGGAAGTGTATCGGAAACGGACCAGTGATCTTTATTTCTCGAATGTAGGCCTTCCGACGACCTCCGGTTACACAGGTATCAATATGAACGTCGGAACGATGGACAACCAGGGTTGGGAACTCAGTGTTATGACTACACCAGTGAGAAGCAAGAAATGGAAAATTGATTTCAACTTCAACATTGCCCGGTCGGTGAACATCATTCGCGACCTTTCTCAATACATTGCACTGGAAAAAGGGGTGACCACTTCAAACGGTCAGTATCTGTCTGTCATTCAGATCGGTCAGCCATTAGGTTCCTTCTATGGATATCAGTCCGATGGCGTTTATCTGAGCAAATCGGAAACCATTGCCAAGGATAAGAATGGCAACAACATTTACGATATTGATGGAAACCCGGTCTATCAAATGTTTGGATATCCCACCACCAGTTATCAGTTCCAGGAAGGGGATGCCCGTTATAAGGATGTGAACCACGACGGTAATATCAATTACCTCGATGTGGTCTACCTCGGCGATGCCAATCCTTTGTTCACCGGTGGATTTGGTCCAACAATCAACTACATGAACTGGACGGTAGCTTCGTATTTTTATTTCCGCTATGGCAACGAAATCGTGAACAGTTCCAAAATGGAAATGGAGAATATGTACGATTTCGACAATCAAAGCACGGCTGTGCTTCGTCGTTGGAGAAGACCCTATGCCAATGCGGAAGATGCTCCTACTACTATTCTGCCTAGAGCGTTGTACGGTTATGGATACAACTGGCTCGGTTCTGACCGTTATGTGGAAAACGGATCATTCCTGCGCTGGAAGAGCTTCACACTCAGCTACCGTTTTCCTAAGGAGTTGCTCAAACCATTGGGCATTACGGACTTCAAGCTGAACTTCACGGCGCAGAACATTTATGTTTGGACCAATTACACTGGTATGGACCCTGAAGTTTCCATTGGTGGATCCAACATTTATACCATCGGATATGACAGAACCCGCGCACCAAAGGCTAAAGAATTCGCTTTCGGAGCCACCGTTTCCTTCTAATGCTGCAATCTATGAAAACAATGAAAAAAATAGGAATCTGTTTCATCAGCCTGATCCTCGTTCTGGGCTTCACTTCCTGTGATAAATGGCTGACGCTGCAACCTGAAGATGGGGTGACTTTTGAAGATTATTTCCAGAGTCAATCCGATGTGGATGCCTTGGTGGTCGGGATTTATTGCGAAATGATGGATGCTGCCTACGTCAAGAACCTCTTCCTGTGGGGAGAAATTCGTGCAGACATGCTAACCGGAGGTTCCAAGCCTTTGGCTTCATACACCTCTGTGATTTCGGGTGAAATCAATTCGTCCAACACCATTTGTCAGTGGAGTGGTTTTTATTCGGTCATCAACAACTGCAACATTGTGGCTAAGTTTGCCGATTATCCCATTCAGAAAAAACTCGATGCATCCTACACCCAGAAGGAGGCGGATCAATACAGAGCAGAAGCTCTTGCCATTCGCGGACTAACGTATTTCTACCTGCTCCGTTCGTTCGGTGAAGTACCTTTGGTATTGGATGCTTCCTTATCGGATGCCCAGAATTACTCCATAGCCAAATCGAGCAAGGAAGAGGTGATGAAACAAATCATTTCCGACCTGACTTCCGCTGATTCAGCCTTATCGCCTTCTTACAATTCGGAATATCCGAAAGGACGCATCACGAAATGGGCGGTCTTGGCCATTCTAGCTGATGTTTATCTTTGGAATGAAGAATATGCTAAAGCTCAAAGATGCTGTGACGCCATCATTGCTTCGGGAAAATTCAACATGACTCGGGTGGACCGTTCACTGGTTTATATCGAAGAATCGACGGTGACTCAGGCTGATACAGTTTATTATGCGGATGATACTCAGGTTTCCGATATGTTCAATAGTGTCTATGCTACCGGAAACAGCAGTGAAAGCATTTTTGAACTGAACTTTAACGAAACCAAGACCAACGGCCTGTGGGATTTGTTTTCTACGTCCAAAAACGTGCTGATTGCCAATACGGAAAACATTGAAAGTAATTTCTTCATCCCGTATATGGCTGATGCCAACGTCTTTGACATTCGTTCCAAATCTTTTGCCTACAAAGGAACTATGATCTGGAAGTACATGGGTTTGACAAGAAATGGTTTACCCAGGACCACCGCTCAATCGTATTCCAACTGGATTTTTTACCGATATCCGGAAATTCTGTTGATGAAGGCTGAAGCACTGATTGAAGAAGCCAAGGCGGATTCCAGCCAATCGAAACTTTCCACCGCACTTGGCCTGATAGAACAGGTTCGAACCCGCGCCAACGCTTTAAAAAATACGGAAGTCATTTTTACAGATGGTGTCATCAAGCCGACGGAACTGGAAGCCTACCTCCTCAATGAGCGTGCCCGCGAATTCATGTTTGAAGGAAAGCGCTGGTATGATGTACTTCGTTTTTCCAAACGCAACAACTACGAAAATCTGAGTTACTTGCTTAATCTGGCACTGACGACTTCTGCTCCTTCTGAAAAGCAAAAGAGCCTTCAGACCAAATACAAAGATATTCGCAGTCATTACTGGCCTATTTATGTAACCGAGCTGGAAAATAACCCCAAACTCATTCAAAATGATTTTTATGAAACCAAATAACAGAATCGCTATGAAACGAGCCCATGAGCAACCGCTCATGAAAATATACCTGTTAATCGGGATCATGTTCGTTACCGCATTGATTTCTTGCAATGACCCCAACACCAACATGCATTACGCAACCAGTGTAGTTCCGATGATTGATGACTATTTGTTGACGAAAGACACCAGTCTGACTTCCTTTGCTGCCATTATTGAAAAAACCGGCTTTCAGGGTACGTTGCATGCTTACGGAACCTACACGTGTTTCGCACCGACCAACGCTGCCATCCAAACCTGGTGTTTGGAGCAGTTTGGAACATCTTCCTGGCAAACCGTTCCGGTAGATTCACTCAAAGACATGGTCCGTTTTCACCTGATCAACGATACTATTTCCACCTCGAATTTTGAAGACGGTCGGCTCAGTACACCGAATGGGTTGAAAAAATACCTGACGACCAGTACCAAACTGGACAATGATAACCAAACCTACATCGAGGTGAACCGTCAGGCAAGAATCCTGGAAAAGGACATATACGCTGAAAACGGGATTATTCACAAGATCGATGCCGTCCTGATGCCCAATGCCAATACTGTTTGGCAGGCCATCAAATCAGAATTCCCGTCCAATGAGTACACCATTTTCATCGGTGCTTTGGAACAATCCGGTATGGACACCATTTTGAACAAGCAACTCGCCGATACAGTCTGGTATACCCTGCTGGCTGAACCCGATGCCGTGCTCCAAGCTGCCGGTATTACAAACGTAACTCAACTGATCGACAGCATGGCCGTCATTCGGCCAGATGTGACGCTACGAACGAATTTACTGGAACTGTATGTAAAGTACCATGTGGTTCCTTCATTGGCTTATGTGGCTGATTTCATGAAGGTTTCAACCGAGGAAACTATGGTTGAAAGTGAAGTCATCACTGTAAAAGTGTTTCAATTGGATGTCACGTTGAATAAATTTACGTATTCTGAAAATTCCGATCCTGGGGTTATGATCGACCGTGATGTGGATTATACCGACTTCAGCTGTCGCAATGGTGTGATTCATACGCTCAAATCCTTCATGCCTCCCAGATTACGCAAACCAATGCCTGTTTATTGGGACATAGCCGAACAACCCGAACTCACCGCGCTGAAAGAATTCAGAAAAGACGGTACCCTCCTCTTATTTAAGGAAGGTGAGCTTTCTGAAATCAAATTTTCGGCATCATCTGCCAGTAAAGGCATTACCTACGCTTGCAGCAAAGTGTACGGAGGGAAGTTTCAGTATGTGAATTACGATTATATGTATTTTGGTGTCAATCCAGACGAACTGACCTGGGTGGAAATGAAAACCCCTCTGCTCATTGCTGGAACCTATAAAGTTTGGGTTTGCTGGCGACGTGTGGATCCCATCAGTACTTTTCGTACTTCATTTCTTCAGACAGGCCAACCTACACAGGTTTTGCCGAACGTATACAGCACGTACGACTATTTACCCACCGGACAGTCTGAGACTCAATTATTAAACAACGGGTGGAAATACTATGTGGCAAAACAGCCTGCCTCGAATGATGGGAAGGTCTTTGTATCCAGAGTGCTCGGAACGGTAACGGTTACTAAGACCGGTCGCCATACGTTGCGTTTTGAAGGTTTGACAGGCAAAGACAGAGTTTATTGGGATATGATCCATTTCATTCCGGTTGGAGACAACCAAACGTGGCCCCGTTTTGACGTTCTTGGCAATGAAATATATAAGACGACGCCATGCAGCGCAATTTATCCTTATGACCTACCTTGTAGTTCCAACTAATTAATCCGCTACGATGAAGAACCATTGTTTGAAATATACGATACTGACGCTGTTGTGCCTGCCTTTGGTAATTGCCTCCTGCAGTGACTGGGATTCGCATACGGCAATTACTGATAGCAATCTCGGGAAGAATGCCCTGGAGGTGATACATGCCGATGCTGACTTAACCATCTTTTATGATATGGTGATCAAGACCGGATATGATACCATATTAAGCCAATATCCTGGCTGTACGGTGTTTGCTCCGGTCAACAGCGCCTGGAGTTCTGTCGATATAGATAGCCTGGAGGTGGTCAAAGGGATTGTCGGGAGTATGATCACTTCCCGCAAATTCCGTGCCAGTGATCATGCTTTTTCAGGTAAGATGCTGACTGTTAATGGTAAATCAATGAGGTTCGATGCAACGACGCAAACCTTCGAAAATGCTACCATCACTACCGCCGACATCCTATCCTCCAATGCCTTCATCCACAAGGTCGATCAGGTGGTTCGGCGCAAAGACAACATCTGGGAATACCTGACCAAACATACGGAATACAAACAAGTTTCCGAAATGATTAGCATGAACTCCCTCGTGATGGATCCTATCAAGAGCCTTCCGATCGGTATTGACGACGATGGGAAAATAGTTTACGACACCGTATGGATGGCATCAAACTCGTTCCTCCAGAAATATGCGATGGACGGGGAAGATTCAACCTACACGTACGTAATCATTGCTGATGATGCTTACAACAGCATGGTAAACAGATACAAACCTTATTTCGCCACAGCTTCCGCAGCGATGACCGATTCTCTCGTACGTTTCAACGTTTGCGAAGATTACCTGTTTCGAGGTTCCGTTTCCTTGTCCGATCAAAGGAACGTCAATAACGTGCTGGTACCATTATCAGCAAGTGCTTTGCTTCAGGATCCGATTGAATGCAGCAATGGTAAGATTTACATTCTGAGTGCAGCCAAAATTCTGATGGCTAATAAAATCAAACCTGTCCGTATCGAAGGAGAGAACTACACGCGTTGTATGAATGCTGCTTTTCTGTACAAGCGCTACAAACGCTGGGCGAGTGGTAATTATGACATCATGCTGAACGGAAGTACGTACTACGAAATGATGACGTATGCCACTTCGAGTGGCAATCTATTCAACGGTGTCAATTACTGGATTGAATTCAAGGCACCTGTGTACAATACCAAATACAAGATCAAGTATGTCGCTCTTGATGATCTTGGAAATTCGTTTGAAGGTTTTCTCCTGAGTCAGAAACTTTTCATATCGCTTCCCGGGAAACCAGTTTTGTCAAAGAAAACAGGTTCCAACATCAATGGGGTCGCCAATAATTTCAAAGGTGATACTTGTTTTGTCGGACAGACGTATTGCGGTGCTGATTTGCCAAGCCCGACCTACCTTTCTCTCTGGACATTGACGGATCTGGACAACCAATACATCAACACCAAACTGATGACTCCGGACAATGACATACTTGATGTGTCAAATGGTGGAATGTACGGCATGCTTACCATGTGGCTTTGCAACACAACTAAGTTAAATTACGACAGGTCAGGTCCGTTGTTTTTGGATTACATTGAATTGGTCCCACAGGTCACCGAATAAGAAAACCATCTAAACACGTACACATGCGATACATAAAAACGATTCTGATTGCATTCGTCCTGATGGGCAGTCTTGCTGTTGCCGCCCAGGATGATAAAACAACGAAGAAGATGGTTTTGTCCGGTTTTGTCTATGATGCCGTGACCAAACAACCCATACCTGGTGCTTCCGTCGGCATCACCAGTGTAACATCCACGTTTACGGATGAAAAAGGCGCTTTTGGATTGCACAAAACAGCCGAAAACGCGTCCCTGATTGTCAAGGCTACCGGTTATGCTACTCAGGAGGTCCCTATCAAGAGCCAAACGTCCTTCATCCTTTATTTGAGTGACGCCAGTCTGAAAACCTCCAACCAGGATCTGATCATGCCTTTTGAGATCATGGACAAGATTCGAAATTCAGCCTCAATTTCCACTTTTGACGGTGCAGCGTTCAAACAAAGGGGAGTAGCCTCTTCTGAGGAACTGTTGCAAGGCGCCAGTGGTTTGAATACCATTGCCCGTTCGGGTACAGTGGGTAGCGGTGCCAATTTTTACATCCGCGGCTTCAACTCCATGAATACCAATACACAGCCTTTGATTGTGGTGGACGGAATGCCTTTTGATAATAAGGCTTATGGGACCTCCTTGATTGGAGGTAACATGACTACGCCGCTTTCCTACACCGAAGCCAAGGATATTGAAAACATCACGGTGATCAAGGATGGAACAGCTTTGTACGGTTCCAGAGGTTCCAATGGGGTGATTCTAATTACGACACTGCGTCCGAAAGAAATGACGACCAGAATTAACTTCCACGGGTATCTGGGTGCCAATTTAGCCCCCACGCAGCGTTATCAGATGATGAAACCTGATGAATACCGATCTTATCTTTATGAAATGCTTCAAAGCAGTGGCCAATACAACCAGACTAATTTGCAAGAGTTGCCGTACTTCAATACTGTCAAACCGTATGAAGAAAAATGGGGTTGGGAAGGCAATACCGATTATTACCGCTACCATCAGCAATCAGACTGGCAAGATGTGGTGTTCAGGAACAGCATGAGCAACAATTACTATATTGACATCAAGGGTGGTGACGATGTAGCCATTTTTGCTTTGTCTCTTGGATACATGAAACACGATGGAATCATAACTGGTACCGATTTCAGCCGATATACCGCCCGATTCAATTCGCAGTATAACATGAGCCGCAACTTCACACTAACGGCCAACATGAGTTTCAACTACGGGGAAAAAAACCTGAAGGATGAGGGGAACGTGACCACTAATCCACTGATGATTGCCTTGAGCAAAGCCCCTTTCATAACCACGTATTTTTACAATGAAACCAATGTGCAGACAGCTACTGTCGAAGGTTCCGATGTGTTGGGTGTGAGCAATCCCTGGGTGGCTGTGAACAATACGGTGGCGAAGTCCATGAATTATCGGTTTTATACCACCATCACGCCTGAATTCAAATTGGGTCGTAATTTGAAACTTGTTTCCAATCTGGGTTTGACAACGGACAAGACGACGGAAATCACCTTTTATCCGATGCAGGGAATGAGTTATGCCGATCATCTGCTGGGGCCAGTGACCAATATGATGGGACGACGTTCGTTGCGCAATTATCAGATTTACACCGACGCCTATCTGGATTTCATCCATAAGTTCGCGTCTGACAACGAATTGAAACTCCGTGGAGGTTTCCGTTACGAGAACAGCACAATCGAAGAAGACTGGAGTAAGGGCTACAATTCCTCTACGGACGACATGAAATCGGTCGGATCAGGTGATCCGGATTATGCCAGAGCCGGTGGTCTCTTGGGTGACTCGCGCTGGCTATCCTATTTTGCCAATATCAGTTATAATCTGAACAACCGTTATTTCCTCACTGCCAATGCCTCTTTGGACGGTTCATCCCGATATGGAAAGGATGCTCCAGGCATGGTGAATCTGTTTGATATTCCATTTGCAGGTTTTGGATCAGTTGGTGCAGCATGGCTTATTTCTTCTGAACCCTTTGTGGAAATGCCTTCCTGGTTTGATAGAGCCAAACTTCGTGTCAGTTATGGAACTTCCGGAAACACCGACATTGGGGATTATGCAGCACAGAAATACTATACGTCCACGCCTTTTTACAAACAATATGGAGTAGTTCGCGGCAATATAAGCAATACGGAACTGCAATGGGAAACCGCGGTGAAGCAGAACATCGGATTTGATGCATCCTTCCTTAAGGATCGCCTGCAACTGACCGTAGACCTGTATTCGAACGTGACAAACAATTTGCTGTGCAGCAGGCAATTGTCTTCTGATGTTGGCCTGTATTCCTACTGGGATAACAATGGGACTCTGAGCAACAAGGGTGCGGAAGTTTCTCTGCAAGGCCGAATTCTGAACAGTGATGTCAAATGGGATGCCGGTCTGACCGTTTCCAAAAACAAGAACATTTTGTTAAAATATGGTGAAACGCGTTCGCTGACTAGATTTGAAGGAGGTACCCTTTTGACTGAAGTAGGAAATCCCATCGCTTTGTTCTATGGTTACAAGACAGACGGAATCTACAAAACAGATGCTGAAGCATCTACAGCAGGCCTGACCACACTGACTTCCAACGGAACCGTCTATTCGTATGCCGGTGGAGATGTACGCTTTGTCAATACGGACAATTCAGACAACGTGATCAATGAAAAGGATATGACGGTCATTGGTGACCCGAACCCTGATTTCTTCGGTTCATTCAACACTTCACTGAAATGGAAACGCTTTACTGCCAGTGCTTTGTTGACTTATTCCGTAGGTGGTGACGTCTACAATGTGGTGCGGAAAAATTTGGAGTCCATGACAGGAACATCCAATCAGACGGCTGCCGTGAACAATCGCTGGAGAGCGGACAACCAGGACGCAACGTTGCCAAGAGCTACCTGGAGTGACCCGGCAGGAAACGCCCGTTTTTCGGATCGTTGGATAGAGGATGGTTCTTATGCCAAATTGAAGACCCTGACCATTTCCTACCAGATACCCGTTCGAAATTTGCCAGTCATTCGTAATGCAGAAGTTTATGTGACCGGTAACAACTTGCTGACATTCACCAAATATCTGGGCTACGACCCTGAATTCAATATTTCCCAGAACCCATTGTACTATGGAATCGACACCGGATTGACCCCTCAGTCGGCTTCGGTTTTGTTCGGTGTACGGATTGGTTTGTAAGAAACGGTTAAAAGATGAAAACAATGAAAAATTACAGGTACTATTTCTATAAAGCCGTTGTAGCGGTTTGCTGCGTACTTGCTTTTGCTTTTACTACCTCCTGCAAAGGACTGTTGGATGCGAATGAAGCAGAGGTACTGACCCAGGATGAATTCAACAAGACGACGTATGATGCCGATGTAGCCGTATTGGGTGTATACAGTAAATTCATGGGCCTGGCCGAACGGGTCGTGATTCTGAACGAACTCAGGGCTGATATGATGGATGTCACTGTCAATTCAACGGCAGATATGACCGCCCTAAACAACCATACCGAAGATGCAAGCAACAAATACTGTGATCCGACTCCATTTTATGAAGTCATACTGAACTGCAACTCGGCACTGGCAAGCTTTGACGTAATGAAGGCTAATAACATTCTGAATGAAGTGAACTATCGGGAACGCTATGGGGATGTCATGGCCATCCGTTGCTGGACTTATTTGCAGCTTGGCATTCATTTCGGAACCATCCCCTATGTGACAACCTCCATTGATACGAGGGCAGAAGCCATTGATTCCCTGAATTTCCCGAAGAAAACGTTGGACCAGCTTTTACCCTTACTAATTGCAGACATGAATTCACTGGCCAATCTGAATGATTATTCGGATGTGCAATTGCCGAATTACATCAACCTTGGTTACACCATTCAGCTGGGATTCATCAACAAACGGATTCTTTTGGGTGATTTGTACCTCTGGAACAACGAATACGCGAATGCGGCTCAGCTATATCACGACTTTCTGGCAACAGTCAACGAGTCCAGAAATCAGTATAAAACGACTTCAGGTACCTGGCAACCGGGTAGTGTTCCTGTAGGCTTCTGGATTTCCTTCCTTCGCTACAACAGCGGTAACGTGAATGCTTATGGCAACAGGTGGAAACGCATGTTTTCACTTCCATCCAACGATGCAGAACTCCAGTACGAAATGATCTGGGAGATGACCTACGATTACCGGTATGCTCCTACCTATCCTTTTGTGAAAATATTTGCGAATACTGGACAAGGATCGTACATGCTAAAGCCCTCTGCCTATGCAATAGATAGCCTTTGGGAAAACCAGGATCAGCGGGATAACGGTTTCACCTTCGACGGACGTGGTCGTGAAGCCAGTTTTGACTGGGTGAACGGAGATCCCGTCGTCATTAAGTATCTGTATGACTATTATACACAGACGCTGGATAACAATGGTACCATTCATCTGAACTACAACGACGTCAGTGATGCATTCAAGCAACAGGGCCGCTGGTTCCTGTACCGTTCCGCACAGGTGCAGTTGCGTTATGCGGAAGCTGTGAACAGAGCAGGCTATCCAAAACTGGCCATGGCATTGGTGAACAGAGGAATCCGAACTGCTTTTCCTGTCGGATTTCCCAGTGAAAGTTCCTACAATGCCACGACACAAATCACTACGTATTATCCGTATCCGGCTCCGTACGATTTGGATGGACGTTCCACGACCACTTATACAGGACCTTGGTATAATAATGTTGGAATCCGCGGACGTGCCAACCTGAACGGTTACAGCAGGCCCTCCTGGGCAACTGCAAATTTCAATGATACGACCCTGCGTAGAGATACCCTGAATTATAGGGCTACCATACACAATGACTCCATTTTGTGGGCTGAGGAATGTATCCTGCAGGAAGCCGGGCTGGAACTTGGTTTTGAAGGGCATCGTTGGGATGACCTGCTCCGCATCACCCGACGTCGCACCCAGGTTGAACCGGGAAATCGGAGCGATCTGCTCAACAGGCAGATTGCCGCTAAATTTGCTCTAAAAGGTCAGGCAGCTCCCGACTTGAGCGATGCTGCCAAATGGTATTTACCCATGCGACCTTAATTTTACAGGCTCTTGAGACCCAAAAACACTCGATAATAGTATATTTGAACTTCAATAAAGGAACTAAATCATTCATTATTCACTTAATAATTAAATACCTATGAAAAGTAAGTTTACCAAGCTTCTTTGCATGTGTTTCGGATTGATTCTGAGTGCAGGTGCCTATGCAATAGACACATACACGCCAGATTTGGTCTGGAGAGGTGCAGCAAAGGATTCGTCCTTTAACAAAACCAGTCTGAACTGGATGACAACCATCGACAGTGTGACAGCCCTGCCTTTTACTACAGGAAAAAAATTACTGATTTCCTATGGTCTTCCCAATGTGGTAGATACTGTTAATGCAGTTGCCATCACTCGCAACCGTCGCTATCTTTTACTGAAAGAAAACCTTGAGTTGGGTGGTTTGGTTTTCAATTCACCGAATGCCTACACGATGGGAACAACGACCCTTCCCACCGGTGAAGGCAATGTATTGAGCGGAGACTTCCAGATGGTCCAAAAGGGCACTGGTGTCGTTACGCTGGTTGGAAAAGGTTTTACACTCAACAACACGCAAGGTACGCTGATTGAAAACAACAGCACGCTTCGTGTCAACGGCCCGGGCGGTACTGCCAATGCCGGAAACCTAATTGCTGAAACCGTTTTTGGCCCGAAAGTGACCTTTAACAATGGAAGTTTGATGATGGGTAGCAGTAGCAACACCACCTCCACACTGCTGGGTTATGAGAAAATGAAATGGGACATTGATGTTTTGGACAACAGTACGGGTACGTTCACGTTCGACAGATATTGCACTTGGGAAGGTAAAATGACCGGAAGTGCCAACACTGCTTTTAACCTGTACATTCGTTGCATCCGTGAAGTCTTTGGTGGAGATGTCTCCAATTTCAAAGGAACCTTTAATGCCGGAATTGACCATTCTTCCGATGCCGGATCATTGACGTTATTCACCCCGGTGACCGGTGGTCCCGCCTGTGTGGCGTTTATTCTTGCCGATACTGCCGGTGTGGCTGAATTCAATCTGGATGGTACGCTGCACAATATACTTCGCAGAGAAAATTATCTGGCTCAAAGAGACACCCTGAAATATACGTATGCAACCAGATATCCCTTGGGTATGCCGGATGCGACCGTTAATCTCAAAGACTCCGTCCTCATGATCTGGGGTTCTGACCTGAGCACACGTTCCAGTGAAACAAGCATGTCCCATGACAACTCCATTTGCCGCATCGGTGCGCTAAATGGTACCGCAGCCAGCATTTTGGGAAGTACTAAGCAGGGTAGTGGGACATCGAATCATACCTGGCAGATCGGTTCAGCCAATACAGATGCCGTTTTCAACGGACAGATCATGAATAGTGGATTCAAGTCCAAAGCTGGTCTGACCAACAATATTACCAAAGTCGGTACCGGTGATTGGAGACTGACCAATGCTTCACATTCCTTCAATGGTAAAATATGGGTTCGTCAGGGTTCTCTAACCGTGCTTGGAAGAATGACTTCAAATGGTAAGCTGGCAGTTGACTCGGGTGCCGTACTGAAAGGCTCCCCGAACTTCACTGCACTGAGTGGCATCGACATCGACGGTAAGTTGGAAATCGGTGGTGAAGCCTCTGCACATGGTATTGGAAACATGACTTTTGGGGCTGGCGACATCAATGTGAACGCCAATGCCAAAATCCGTATAGGTTTGGGCCAAGGCAACCGTTGCGACAACATCAAATATGCTGGGATAACCACTTTTGACCCAGGTGCCACCATCGAATTTTTCGTGGAAGAAGGCCCGGTTGCTGCTGGCGATACTTTTGCTGTAATAATCCCCATTTCCACTGCATTATCAGCTTCCATCGTTGGTACCTGCAACGTCATAATGCAGAACGGTCTTGTATTGGATGTGACCCATTTGTTTGATGATCCCATCTGGGCTACTGCCGACACAAAATACCTCTGTGGTGTCGTGAAAGTGATTTCAAATACCAATCCTGGCGTTTATCAGTCACTTCCGGCTGCCGTAACTAGCGTTAGTCCAGTTGCCAAATCTGCTGTCGGCGTTGCCGGTGCCATCCGGGTGACTTACGACAAGAACATTTTACGCGGCACCGGTGTTATCACCATGGGCGGGGTTGCATTCGAACCCATCATTGCCACGAATGTAGCTACCATCAACTTTACAGGTTTAGCTGCTGAAGCCGATTCATTCGACCTCGTCATTCCTGCCGGAGCCATCAAGGAATCCTCCAACAACGCTGCTACTGCTGCCTACACGGTTCGTTTCTTCCACGACAAGATTGCTCCCTCGTTGGTATCTCAGTCTGTCCGTGCGGATTCTGTCATGACTTGGGAAGATAGTAACATCTCCTTTACGTTCAGCAAAGGAATCACGATTGTCAACGCCTCAGGCATCACTATCAACCAAACACAGTTTGAAAAGGTGAAACCCAGTGTGAACAACGCCGTTTTGACGCTTGGAACGATTGGCTTGAACTATGGCAAGAGCTATACAATCAACATTGCCGCTGGAGCCCTCACAGACGCCGTTGGTAATGCCGGTCCGGCTGTCAGCCTGAATTTCGCAACAGCAAGCCCGTTGAGATATGACTCAATTGCTGCTTTAAACGGTAAGATACCAACCTTTTTGCCTATTAATTATGATCCGATTGTGACTGATACGTCTAAAGTTTTTCCGTTGTGGTCGTTTGTCTATTCTGGTGGTGGTTCATTCGCCAACGGTGAAATTACATGGACATCTAATAATACCAATAATAAGGTGATGGCTGCCTTTTGGGGAGATGCCACTAAACTAAATGTTTCTGCCCGTCGTACTGGTACGGATGCTGTCAGTCTGAAGATTCAGGAAGCGGTTGCCGAATCCAGTGTATCAAAATGGAGAACCATCAAGGAACTCACCAACGATGACCTGACATTGACCAAACAGACGTTCTCGTTCAATATGAGTCCGAGAGTTCGGTTCATAAAGATTCTGCCTTCGACGGCTTCAGCCACCGCCTCGGTGACAATAAGTGGTTATTCTGTTGAAGGTGGGCCTGTGTCAATCAAACGAACAACCGGTTCCTCCATACGTTCCTACATGGTTCCCAACGGTCTTTCCATCGAAGGCCTGACTGCTGGTGCTCGCGTGGAAGTCTATGACCTGACTGGTGTCCGCAAGGCTGCTCTGGTTGCAAACTCTTCGTCCATGATTGTTCCCGTTCACGGTTTTGGCATCGTCAAAATCACTTCTGAAGCAGGCACGACGGTCATTAAGGCGTTGGTTAAATAAAAGTTCATATGCCGGTTTTCATTAAGCCGGTCTTTCCCAAAGAGAAGAGGCTGTATCATTTTGATATAGCCTCTTTTTGGCAATACGGTAAAAGATGTTTCAATAGAGTGCCAAGGTCAAGGCACTGATTATGAGACACACCGGAGCGTACTTTAGGTACGTGAGGATTGTCGAATAAGCAGTAACGCAGAGATTGGCACTCTATTGAGACAGCTTCTTTTCAATTTTTCAACTATATTTGAATATTCAAACCTCAAACCACCAACCATGAAGAAATTCCTGATTGCAGCTTTACTGCTGGTTTTTACACAACAAATCTTTTCTGCACCGAAATGGTCCCAACAAATGGCCGACTCCGAAATGAAACGCTTTCCGGAACTCTGGCAGTACGACTACGGAAAACGACTTTATTTTGGTTATACCCAAGGTTTGGGTGGTTTGTCATTCGAAAAAATGTACAAAGCTACCGGTGAGCAGAAGTATTGGGATTATGTATACAAATGGGCAGACACCATCATCGGCAAGGATGGTTCCATCTGGTTATACAAGCGCTCGGATTACAACCTGGACTTCATCAATTCCGGGAAAACGCTGTTCGATTTGTATGCCAAAACCGGCGAAAAGCGTTTCCGAATGGCCATGGATACCCTGTTGCTGCAGTTTGAAGGGCATCCACGAACCGCTGACGGTGGTTTCTGGCATAAGAAGGTCTATACGAACCAAATGTGGCTGGACGGTCTGTATATGGCTTCCCCGTTTCTTTCCCAATACGGCGCGACATTTAATAAACCCCAATACATCGACTTGGCCGTGTATCAGCTGATTACGGTTGCCAAACATACCTACGACGCCAAAGCAGGTCTTTACAAACATGCCTGGGACGAAAGTCACAGTCAGAAATGGGCAGATCCCGTAACCGGACAATCACCGAATTTCTGGGGCCGCAGCATCGGCTGGTTCGCGCTGGCTTTGGTGGATAACCTGGATTTCATTCCTGTCAACCATCCCCAACGGAAGGAAGTCCTTGCAATCGTAAAAACGTTGGCTGACGGCATGATTCGCTATCAAGATCCAAAAACGGGTCTCTGGTACCAGGTGGTGAATATGGGTGATCGGAAAGGCAACTACCTGGAAGGCTCCGTTTCCAGCATGATGACGTATTTTTACGCCAAAGCAGTGAACAAAGGGTATTTGCCGGCAAGCTATAAAAAAGTGGCCTTAAAATCGTTTAGTGGCATCCTGAAAAACCTGATCAAGAAAAATCCAGACGGAACCATTTCCATCACCCATTGCTGTGCCGTAGCTGGTTTGGGCGGAAATCCCTATCGCGACGGATCTTACGAATATTACATTGGGGAAACCGTGCGCGACAATGACGGCAAAGCCACCGGCGTGTTTATGCAGGCTTGTCTGGAACTAAAAAAATAAGTCAGAGTGATTGGGCGGTTTTGTTTTTCTTGACGTACAAGTAAACCACCGTAACTTCGAAGGCAGCTGCCAGGAAAACAACAATGATTGAGCTGTACATACCTTTCATAAAACCAGTCAGCAGGGCGACGGCCACAAGTACCAAATTAAAACCGACCAGTGTCAGCGTGACTCCTTTTTGGCTCATGCCAAGACCAAGCAATCGATGATGCGTATGCCTTTTGTCAGCGTTGAACGGTGAAAGTCTAAGGTAGATGCGGATGCTGATGACTGTGATCATGTCCATGATGGGAACGATTAACAGAGCCAGTGCCAGGGTAGTGGGGTTCTTGACCGTAATCAAACCGAGCCTGAGTGGCTCCAAATTACTGAGTTTGATTGCAAATACTGCGATGAAGACACCAAGCAACATTGAACCGATGTCACCCATGAATATTTTTGCAGGATTCCAGTTGAAAACGAGGAAGCCAAGGGTGCTTCCCGCCAACGCCAAAGACATGAAAGCGTATGAATTTTCACCGTACTGATAGAATACACCACCGAATATCATAAAAATGCAGAAGGAAATCGTAGCTGCAAGGCCATCAATTCCGTCGATGAAATTCATGGCATTGATGATGGCAACGATGAAAACCAACGTTACGACCATATTGGCGATGACTGCCCATATACCGTCCGAACCAAAGAACGGAATGTGGTAGAAATATACCTGACCGACCAACACGATGATGAAAGCAATCAGAAACTGGAAAAACAGTCGCAATATGGGAGCAGTGGAAATCAAATCGTCTTTCAGGGCTACAAAAAAGAGCAATACGGACGCTGCGCAGAGCGCACTCAGTTCTACAGAGTCACATAAAACCCTGAACATCAAGGTGCTGAAATAGAACCCAAGGAAAATGGCAACACCCCCCAGATTGGGTATGCTTTTTGTATGGATTTTCCGATTTTCAGAAGGCTTATCAAACAAAGATTTCTCGTTGGCTACTTTGATGATACTGGGAACCGACACCAGAGAAACAATGAATGAAGTCAGGAAAACGAGTAGAGGTGTATACTGCATAGCGTTCCGTTAAGATTTATAAATAAAACTCAACAGATCGCTATTTATTGTATAGAACTACGATATTATTTTTACAAGAAAAAACATACTTTTTTACGTCTGAATACGTTCTATCATTGCCGTTGTTGGCTTTAAACCATGAATAATGATCGAATTTATAAAAGGCGAGGTGGAAACGCTGACGCCGACAAGTGTGATCCTTGAAAACCAAGGGCTGGGCTATTTCATCAACATCAGCCTGAATACGTTTGAGAACCTGCAGTCGCAGACTCGTTGCAAGCTCTATATCCACGAAGCCATCCGGGAAGATGCCTACATCCTTTTCGGATTCTCCACCAAGGAGGAACGCGCCACGTTTCAGCAATTGATCGGCGTTTCGGGCGTTGGGGCGAATACCGCGCGCATGATTTTGTCGTCCCTGTCCGTGCCTGAACTGGAGGCCTGCATTCTGGGCGAACACGTGGATGTGCTCAAGAGTGTCAAGGGCATCGGTTTGAAGACAGCCCAGCGCATCATCGTCGATTTGAAGGACAAAATTGGCAAAAATGCCTCTGATGCTGCGCTATCAGGCTTGCATTCTTCCGCGAACAGTACCGTACGGGACGAAGCCGTCTCCGCCCTTCAGATGCTTGGTTTCAATCCGTCCGCATCGGCCAAGGTGGTGGTTCAAATCCTTAAGGATTCGCCTGCCTTACCTGTGGAACAAGTGATCAAAGCTTCATTGAAAATGTTGTAATCACGTTGAAAAGCCGTCGGTTCATACTTTTTGGTTTGCTGGCCACCCTGTTCGGGGTGTTCAGCCTGTATTCTGCAGCTAGTCCACAAACACCACAGACCCAACAGGAGAAGGTGAAGGAACTGGTTGCCAGGAGGGCTGCTGCTGCTGCTGCAGCGGCAGCCAATAAACAGTCCGACGCGACCAAACCAGCTGATACGACCAAACCGACCGATGCTTCCAAATCGGTCCCTGCCACAAATACACAGAAACAAGTTGTCCCTCCACTCAATGATTACAAATACCCGGTCAGTGAAATCATTCCCCAGTCGCTGGATCAGGTTGGGAAACAAACTGCCGTTGAATTGCGGGATCCGGCCAACATCAAAACCGTGGTGGAATACGATCCTGTCACTGGGACCTATCAGGTAGTCACGAAATTGGGGGAAGAAATTATCAGCACGCCCATTAGTCTGACGCAGGAAGAATATCTCAAGTTCCAGGAACAGCAGTCCACCGCAGCCTATTGGCGCTCCAAGAACAAGATTGACTACAGCAAGAAGAAGGATGATTTTTCCCTGACCGACATGCAGTTCGACATTGGTCTGGGCGACAAGATTTTTGGTGAAGGGGGCGTTCGGCTCAAGACCCAGGGTTCAGTCGAGACAAAATTCGGGCTGAAAACCAACATTGTGGACAATCCGTCGCTGTCGGAAAATGCCAGGAATAGGACACGGTTTAATTTTGACCAGAACATACAAATGAGTGTCAACGGCAAGGTCGGCGACAAGATCAATGTCAACATGAATTACGACACCGAGGCTACGTTCCAGTACGATGCCAAATCCATCAAACTACGTTACGACGGCAAAGAGGATGAAATCATCAAGAGTTTGGAAGCAGGAAACGTCAGTATGCCCATCAACAGCTCGCTCATCACCGGTGGTTCCACGCTTTTCGGGGTGAAAACAGAGCTTCAGTTCGGCAAACTGAACCTGGCCGGCGTTATTTCCCAGCAACAGTCCCAGACCAAATCGGTGAGCCTGAGCGGTGGGGTTCAGACGAGTGCGTTTGAAGTCAAGGCCGATGAATACGATGAAAATCGGCATTACTTTCTGTCCCAGTACTTTCGGAGCAATTACGACAGCTGGATGAGTACGATGCCCTTTATTTCTTCCGGTATCGTCATCAAGAAAGTGGAAGTTTGGGTTACCAATAAAAGCAGCATGCTGGACAATGCCCGCAACATCGTGGCTTTTGCCGACATGGGGGAGCCGGATACGATTTTCAACAACTACTGGACAGCCCGTGGCCTGCGAGTGCCTTCCAATGCAAGCAACAGCCTATATGACACCATCACCACCCAATATGCGGATGCCCGTTCCTTTAGCCAGGCTAATGCCACCCTGGAACCATTGGGGACATACGGCATTCAGATGGGAGAGGATTACGAACGGCTGGAAAGTGCCAGGAGGCTGGATGACAACGAATTCAGCCTGAACAGTACACTGGGGTACATTTCCTTGCGTCAATCGCTGAACAGTGATGAAATTTTGGCAGTGGCCTACGAATTTACGTACAAGGGAAAGAATTATCAGGTAGGTGAATTCTCGACCGACGGTATCCAGTCGCCCAAAACGCTGTTTGTGAAGCTGTTGAAGGGGACAGACTATTCTCCTTATTCACCGACCTGGGATTTGATGATGAAAAACGTCTATTCCATTGGTGCCTACAATCTGGAAGCCCAGGATTTCGACCTGCAGATCACGTATCAGAGTGATTCCGTCGGTACGGCCATCAAGTACCTGTCCGAAGGGGCTATCAAAAACCAATTGCTGCTTAGCGTGATGGGTTTGGACAAACTAAACAGCAACGGGCAGACCTATCCAGACGGGAAATTCGACTATAAGGAAGGCTATACGGTGCAATCCTCCAACGGTCGCATCATTTTCCCGGTTTTGGAGCCTTTCGGGTCCTACCTGCGGAAAAAAATCAACAACAATGCCATCGCCGACAAATACGTGTTTGAAGAACTCTACGATTCCACACTGACCGTGGCCCAGCAACTCACAGAAAAAAACAAATTTCTAGTGAGCGGTAGCTACAAGGCTTCCTCGGGAGCCAGCTTGTCCTTGGGAGCCACCAACGTGGCTCAAGGTTCTGTTTCAGTGACTGCCGGCGGACAAAAACTGACCGAAAACGTCGATTACTCGGTGGATTATGCTTCCGGAACCGTGACCATCCTGAACGAAGCCTTGATTTCTTCTGGTACCGCCATCAACGCAACCTGCGAAGACCAGTCCACGTTCAGCATGGTACGCAAGTCCATGGTGGGTTTGACCGCCGACTACAAATTCAGCGACAACTTCAGTCTGGGCGGTACGGTGATGAAACTTTCGGAAACGCCCCTGACTACCAAGGTCGATATGGGTTACGAGTCCGTGAACAATACGATTTGGGGGCTGAACGGTTCCTTCAAGACTGAATCGCAGTTATTGACCAACCTGATCGACAAACTTCCGTTTCTGAATGCCACCAAGCCTTCCCAACTGACCATCAACGGCGAAATTGCACAGCTTGTCGCTGGTTCCTCCAATGCTCTGAAAGACATGTCCTACATTGATGATTTCGAGGCTGCCAAGAAGACCATCAACCTGAAGGACATGACACAATGGTTTCTGGCCAGCACGCCGACGTATTTCACGGAAGCAACCAAGACCAACGACCTGAGTTACGGGTACAACCGCTCGTTGTTGGCCTGGTATACCATCGATGGCATCTTCACCCAAACCGGAACATCGCAAACTCCCAGTCACATTAAGAACGACTACGACCAACTTTCCAACCATTTCGTTCGAACCGTTCAGGAAAAGGAAATCTTCCCAGACAGACAAAAAATCTATAACCAGACGGGCATCCTTTCGGTTATGAATCTGGCATTTTATCCGAAAGAAAGAGGTCCCTACAATTTTGACTGGAACGGCATGGGTACCGACGGCTTGCTCCAAAACCCGGAAAAACGCTGGGGCGGCATCATGCGGCGCATCGAGTCCGGTTATACCAATTTTGAGTCCAACAATGTGGAATACATCGAATTCTGGATGATGGATCCCTTTGTATACGATACTGCCGGGGTTTCCACAGGCGGGGATATGTATTTCAACTTGGGTGAACTTTCTGAAGATGTGCTCAAGGATGGAAAACGTTCGTTCGAAAATGGACTCTCGACTTCTCCAACCGATACAACGCTCATCGCCAAAACAGCCTGGGGTAAAGTTTCAGGCAAGACGTCAACGGCTTATGCTTTCGATAATACGCCAGGTGTGCGCGATGCCCAGGATGTGGGACTGGACGGTTTGAGTTCGGATGAGGAAGCGACCTGGCCAAGCACGGCAAACTACCTGGATAATATTCGAAACAAAGTGGACCCTACCGCCTTGAACCGAATGCAGGAGGATCCGTTTTCACCACTGAACGACCCAGGGGGCGACAATTACCACTACTTTCGCGGCTCGGATTTCGATGCCCAAAAAACAGGGATTCTGCAACGATACAAGCATTACAACGGGACGGAAGGCAATTCCCAGTCCACGGCCAAGTCGGGTGAAACGTATTCCACGGCTGAGACCACCCTGCCCAATGTGGAAGACATCAACTTGGATTTCACGCTGAATGAAACGGAACGCTACTATCAGTACCACGTTTCCATTCGTCCGCAGGACATGGTGGTCGGAAAGAACTTCATCAACGACAAGCGGACTTCCAATGTCGTGCTTAAAAACAGCAAACCAGGCGAAACAACGCCAATCAGTTGGTACCAATTTAAAGTACCCATCACGGACTTTGAAAAAAAGGTCGGGACCATCAGCGGTTTCAACAGCATCCGCTTTATCCGAATGTTCCTGACCGGTTTCCAGGACAGCACCATTTTGCGTCTGGCCAGTCTGGATCTGGTGCGCGGTGATTGGCGGAACTACACCAAGGACTTGTACAATGTCGCTCCAATTTCGGATGCCAAAGTGGACGTTTCCACCGTGAGTTTGGAAGAAAATTCAGGCCGTACGCCCATCAATTACAAACTGCCTCCGGGGGTTACCCAGGAATCCGATCCGAGTCAACCCGGTGTGTACCTGCAAGACGAGCAATCGCTGGCATTCCGTATCTCAGACCTTTCACCAGGTGATGCCCGTTCGGTTTATAAGAATACCTCCTACGATTTCAGACAATACGAACGGATACAAATGTTTGTTCATGCGGAGTCCTTCGTAGAAGACCTGAATCCACCGAAGGATTACGAGATGACCGTGTTCATGCGCCTTGGAACGGATTACCAGAACAATTATTACGAGTACGAAATCCCTTTGCAGATTTCGCCTCCCTATGTCAATACAGCCATCTCCATCTGGCCGGACAACAACTTTTTCGACATTCCGTTCAAGCTGCTGACCGACCTGAAGACCAAACGGAATATGACCAGCGGTGCCCTGACCAAGGAGTTTGCCGAGTACGACGCGGACAAGATCCAAAACAAGGTCAAGATCATGGGCAACCCCAGCCTGGCCGATGTGAAGACCATCATGGTGGGTGTTCGAAACAAAGGCACGACGGTGAAATCGGTTGAAATTTGGATGAACGAATTGCGCTTGTCAGGTTTTCAGGAAAAAGGCGGCTGGGCTGCGTTGGGCAGTGCCGTGCTGGCTTTGTCCGACTTGGGTACCATCAATGCCAGTGGACGCTTCGTCTCCGACGGTTTCGGCGGTCTGGAACAAAGCGTTTCCGAACGAAGCATTACCAATTACGGACAGTACAACATGGCCCTCAATTTCAATATGGGGCGGTTCTTCCCAGAAAAGGCAAAAGTGAATTTGCCGCTTTATTATTCGGTTTCCAACGAACAATCCACGCCCAAGTACGATCCGCTCAATGAGGACCTTCTGCTTAAAGATGTGTTGGCTGCTGCACCGAGCAAGGCCATCCGTGACTCCATCCTCAACTACAGCCAGAAACTAAAAACGTTTAAGAGCCTGAGTCTGACTGGAGTGCGCATCGGCATTAAAAGCAAGATTCCACTACCCATCGACCCGGACAACTTCACGTTCCGTTATATCTCCACCAATGCGTTCGAACGCGATGCAACCACGGAATACGAAATCACCAAGCATTTTGAAGGGGGAGCAACCTACAACTATGCTTCTCCGTTCAAGTCCTGGACGCCATTTGCAAAGTCCAAGAAACTGGATTCACCCTGGTTGAAGATCATTAAGGAATTCAACCTGAATGTGTTGCCGAATTCCATCACCGCCAACACCAACCTGATTCGGGATTATATTGAAAGACAAGAAAGGGATCTGGCTTCAGGATCATCAGGCATGGCTATTCCGCTCTCCGTTAGCAAGAAATTCGATTGGAACACCGACCTGGACCTAAACTGGAACCTGACCAAAAACCTTCGTATGAAATTCACCACCAACAACCGTTCCGTGGTGGAAGAAACCGTGAATTCACCGGTAAACAAGGAATTGTTCGCCACCGAGTACGAAAACTGGAAAGACACAGTCAGCCAAAGCCTGCGCAATTTTGGTACGCCGCTGAACTATACGCAGACCACCAATCTGAACTGGCAGATTCCGATGAACCGCATTCCGGTGATGGACTTCCTCACGTCCAGCGCCCAATACAACGCCGTCTATAATTGGGACCGCAGTGCCATCAGTACGACGCAGACGGATGTGGGAAATGTCATTTCCAACGACCGAACATTGACCTTCACAACCACCGCCAACCTGACCAACCTCTACAACAAATGGGATTTTTTGAAAAATGTCAACAAGAAATTCGACGCACCGCCCAAGCCTAAGGTGCCGGTGAAGCGGGATCCCAATATGACGGCTGACCCCAATAAGCCGAATGCACCCGGTAATGAAACGGGCAAGGATGGCAAGGTCGATTTAAAGACCCCGACTGCCGATCCGACTAAGAAATCGCCTGTTGCTCCTCCGGTGAAGCCACCTGTCAAGGAACCTAAGAAATTCGAAATAGAGCTCGACCTAGTGTCGGATTCGCTCATCCCGATCAAACACAACCTGAAAAACAAGCGGGTCTATGTGGTGGCGGTCGATTCCTCCGGCAAGAATGTGGCGGTGCGCACGCGGGTGAAGGATGAAAACACGCTGGCCGTCCTTTCTCCAAAAAACGTCAAAGTGAAACTGACGGTTTATCAGAAGCCGTCTCTCGATGATGAGGGCTGGTACAAAGTTGCTTCCCTGGCCGCCAGAGCCTTGATGTCCATGAAGAACATCACGGTGAACTATACCCAGAACGATGGTCTGTCCGTTCCCGGTTTTAAATCAGAATCCAACCTGTTTGGCGCTTCACCGGTTTACGGCATGGCACCGGGTTGGGACTTCGCCCTTGGTATACAACCGACCAACTACCTGGAAAAGGCGAAACAAATGGGTTGGCTTATTGTGGCGGATTCCATCACCACACCGGCCAGGATGTCTTCCATGACCGACTTGCGCATCAAATCGTCGGTTGAACTGATCCGCGGACTAAAAATTGACTTGACAGCCAGCCGGAATTGGAAATCGAACAACGAAATCGAGTACATGTTCCCGGGTATGCCTCAGAACAAGAGCGGTTCATTCAGCATGACCACGATTGCCATTACAACGGCTTTTGAATCGCCCAAATCCTCCAACGGTTATAAATCGGCCGGTTTCGATCGTTTTCTCAAGAACAGGAACATCATTGCGTCCCGTTTGCAAAGCAAAATGACGGGTAAAAGCTATCCGAAAGCGGGTTTCCTCGAAAACTACCCGGTCGGAACCCCGTACGATGCCGCCAAGGGCATGTTTGCACCCAATTCAGCGGATGTGCTCATCCCTGCTTTCCTGGCTGCCTATACCGGTAAGAATGCCGTACGGGCCGATCTCAGCCTGTTCCCTGCCTTAAAGGCCTTGTTGCCCAACTGGTCTGTTACCTACGATGGGCTTTCCAACTTGGAATTCGTCAAGAAATTCTTCCGAAACGTCACGCTCAATCATGCCTACAGTTGCACCTACAACGTTGGTTCCTTCGCTTCCTTCAACTCCTGGATCGACGGCGGCGACGGCTTGGGCTACGTTCAGGATGTGTTGAGCGGAAACCCGACGCCGTCCTCCATGTATGATGTCGGTTCCGTCACCTTGATGGAATCCTTCAATCCGCTCATCCGGGTTCAGGCGACCCTAAAAAATGGCTGGACGCTCAAAACGGAAGTTCGTAAAACACGCTCCATGAACCTGAGCATCACTGGCGGCCAGGTCATTGAAGCCGATCAGGACCAGTACGTCGTGGGCACCAATTACAAGATCAGCGATTTCCACCCCTGGGGTTTTCTGGCCAATTCCAAAATCAAGAACGACCTGAGCCTGACCGGAAACCTGACCTACAAGAACCAATTTTCCCTGCTTCGCAAGATTGAGGACAATTATACCCAGGCTTCCTCGGGCAACAAGACGATGGTGGTTGAAGTGCTGGGAGATTACGCCATTTCGCGGAACATGAACATGACGTTGTTCTATAACCTGGAATCCACCATTCCCTTGGTTTCCTCCTATCCCGTGACTTCCTCCGACTTCGGGTTCAGCTTGCGGTTTACATTAAAATAGGTAGGAAAATCAATTCCTGGTATACGTCTGATTCTCAGAAACCTTGTTCTGCTTACGGTAGATGTAGTCGAGTTTGGCCTGTGCGAGCCGCATTTCGTCGAGAAGTTTGGTAATGTCCGAAAGGATGGCGGAAAGGTTGGATGCGGCCTGCATGGCTTGCTTGTCACCCTTGCTGAGCAAATAGGCTTTCGGGGAACCCCCTAATAAAGTAACCGTGACCCCCTGCTTCTCATGTAGCAAGATAAAATTGATGACCCCGTTTTCCTTCCTTCGGTTGAAACAAACGTATTCATACCGAGTGTCTCCGTCGTTGTAGCGGTAGTTTAGGGCACCATCATAAGGCACATTGAGCGTTTCGGTGTAGGTGCCGTCCGGAGCAGCGACGTGAACCCTGTCGTGATTGATCTTACGGGTGCCGCAATAATAACTGGTCAACACCAGGTTGCCTTTTTCGTCCACCTTGGTTTGCAGGAAGGTCAGGCCCAGATTGTTTTCCTGCACCTGTGACCGGTACACATAATGCCCCATGGTTTCATATTCCATGTTCTTTTCAAACGTGAAACCACTTTTGGCGGACGGTAGTTCGTTTTGACGGATTTCCAACATGCTGTCGCAGAAAGCCAATGTTCTATTCTGTTCGGCAAAATTAATTTCACGCATCACACTCAGTCCTTCCCTGATTTTGGCGTATTCTTTGGGAAAACGGATTCGGACGCTGTCCACATAGATTTTGGCCAGCTGAAATTGTTGCTTTTGAATCAACTCTTTTGCGCGTAGGAGGTAATCGTCAGGCCGCACCTCGGAAACCGAAGAACAGGAAAACAATAAAGCGGCAATGCTGAGTTGTACGGAAGCAATGAGTAAACGTCCAATCATGTAGGAGAATCTTGAGAACATACAAAAGTACTGCATTCAATGAAAAAAATGGTTACTTTTGCAACCTATTTGAAGCTCAGACTGTGAATTTACGTGAAAAAATACAGGACAGGATTTTCGGGGTTATTTCTGAATCCGCGGATGAACTAAAGGTCGAATCGTATGTGATCGGCGGGTACGTCCGTGATATTTTTTTGAAGCGACCTTCCAAGGACATCGACGTAGTAACAGTGGGCAGTGGCATCGCGCTGGCCAAACTGGTTGCCAGAAAACTTGGAAAGAACGTGCAGGTCACGGTTTTCAAGAATTTCGGTACCGCACAGCTGAAACATCAGAACATCGAAGTAGAGTTCGTCGGCGCCCGTCGCGAGTCCTATCATTTAGATTCTCGTAAGCCCGTCGTGGAAGACGGAACCCTTGAAGACGACCAAAAACGCCGCGATTTCACCATCAATGCTCTGGCTATCTGTCTGAATAAAGACCGTTTCGGTGAATTGGTCGATCCGTTTTTCGGCATGGAGGACCTTCGCAACATGCTGCTGCGCACTCCGCTCGATCCCGACGCCACTTTCAGCGATGATCCCTTGCGTATGATGCGGGCCATCCGTTTCGCCTGCCAGCTCGATTTCGACATCGTCCCCGAAGCCTTCGAAGCCATCGAACGCAATAAGGACCGCATCGCCATTATCTCGGGCGAACGCATTGTGGATGAGCTTAATAAAATGATGGCTTCCCGCAAACCATCCATCGGTTTTCGTATGCTGGAGCACTGCGGGTTGCTCGAGCTGATCTTGCCTGAAATCACCGCCCTAAAAGGTGCTGAAACGAAAGATGGGGTAGGGCACAAGGACAATTTTACGCATACGCTTCAGGTACTCGATAGCGTAGCTTTGACCAGTGACAACATCTGGCTTCGTTGGGCCGCCCTTTTCCACGATGTGGGAAAGCCGGTGACCAAACGCTGGGACGATAAGGCCGGCTGGACGTTTCACAACCACAATTTCATAGGTGAGAAGATGGTGCCCGATATCTTCCGTCGCCTCAAGTTCCCGATGAACGACAAGATGAAGTACGTCAAGAAAATGGTCGGCCTGCACATGCGCCCCATTGTGCTGAGTCAGGAAATAATAACGGATTCTGCCGTGAGACGTTTGCTTTTCGATGCCGGTGACGATATCGAAGATTTAATGGCTTTGTGCGAAGCCGACATCACTTCCAAGAATCCCGAAAAAGTGAAACGCTTTCTGGGCAATTTCCAGTTGGTACGCAGCAAACTCCGCGAATTGGAGGATAAGGACCGCATCCGCAACATGCAGCCTCCGGTTTCCGGCGAGGAAATCATGGAAATTTTTGGATTATCGCCTTGCAAGGAAGTCGGTCTGATCAAGGACGCCATCAAAGATGCCATTCTGGACGGCATCATCCCCAACGATGCCGAGGCAGCCAGAGCATTCATGTTGGAACGTGCCCGGAAACTGGGGCTGAAACCGGTTAAGGGGTGAGCAATCAGTCAGCACTCTTTTCAAGAACAAAAAACAGGTACTTTTTGTCATTTAAAAAGCGTTCCGAATCCACGGCAGCCCTTTCCTTGACTATCTTAGAATTGATCTTGGTACGAAGCCGACCGGTCAAGTAAAACAGCCACGCTTTCTTAAAACGCAATTTCTCAAAGCCGTAATGCTTGATCGGTTCCAGGAAACGTTCGATATACAGGTTGACAAAGCGGATGGTTGGAAGAACATTGCGAGTCATATCCTTTTCGACCAGGATGTTCCACCCATGCTGCTTGACATGTTCCCTGAAATCATCCAGGCGATGGGAACCTCGGTTTCGTGCGTTGTCGTTGGTCCGGAAATAATCGGTGATGATCCAACGGCCATTGGGTAAAATTGACTCATCGACCTTGCGGAAAGCTTCGTCCAGCGTGATGTACTGCAGCGACTCGGAATTGATGATGGTACCGTAACGTTTGGCGGGCATGAAATGCTCAAACTTGCAGCGGTGGCAGGTCAGTTCCGGATGCCTGCCACTGATGTAGGCAATCTGGTTCTTGTTTGGGGTGAGCACTTCAACATCCATCGATTGATCCAACATCAGTTCAGCCATACCGCCCATGCCACAGCCCACATCCAGGACAGGATGCTTTTTGTCCGCAACTTGAGCTAGGATGTTGTTGGCATAACGGTGTTGAGCTTCTCCGACCTGTTTCAAGGAAATTTCATCGGGTTCTACATCGATATTTTCGAAATAACCCCAATGCAACATATTGTTATTCAGGATCATAGAATACAGGTACAACTCCAGGTCATACGACGATTTGTCAAATTTGGCATTCTGCTTGTTAAAGCGGTAGGCTCTAAACCACTCTATTGGATTGAGAAAAGGTGTAATCGAACTCATTAATTGGATTTTTTAGGGAATTATGTTTGATGGCAGGAGTGAGGCTGGTATCCAAAAATATCGTTTTTTTTCAATAATAAACAGAAAAAGCAATTTTATTTCAATTGTTGGTCAACTCTGAAAAATTCTTAGTTCAAAGAGGGTATGTGTATGTTATAATCCCACCTTCACGCCAAGTGTGGTGGAGAGTCCCTCCCTGCCAACAAAGTAATTATTCCATAGTATATGCCTGCTAGTACTCTGAGAATCGGTCATGGTTCCGAATTTGTAGAACCCAGCGCCTCCGAATAGTTGCATATTGTGTAGAAGGTTGACGTATACATTGGCACCCAGTTTAAAATAAGGCGCATGAAAGGTCTTATCGCTTATAAAGTTGGTATATTCATAACCATATCCCAAATGGGTCCGGAATTCAATATTGCGGGTAAGTTGCATTCCTTTGCTCAAACCCATATCGAAACGTAGAAAATCGTAGGAATATAAAAACCCCCTTTTGTACATTTTTCGTTGAAAGCCACCCTCCATGTATAAAAATACAGCTCTGCAATTTACGAAACGACACAATCGGGTGTCCAATCGTCCGGACAGACCTCCGATCTCACCATAATCATTAGCCAGACTCAGCTCCAAACCCAGTTCCTTGTGCTTCTCCAACAAATCGTTCGTACGCAATTTTCGACCTGCCGTTTGATAGAAACTGGAGGTGGTCCTTGAACTCAAAAACGTATTGTCAACGATACGGTTGGTGGCACGAACCACACCTTGAAAGCTCTTTTTTACATGATTTGTGGTACGATCGTTCACCATTCTATAGGCAAAGAAACGATCATCAGTCCTGAGTCCTTCACTTTTTCCGATTTCAGCATGAATGGGGTTGGTTTGGCAAATGACCGTCCTCCCCAAATAGCCATCTGATTTTTCTACCGTGCGAGCCAGCATCTTTTCATACCCTTTTTGTGCCAAGGCCTTTAAAAGTTTGCTTTGCGTTTTATCCGAAAATTGCATGATGGAGACGCTGGTGCGTCCCTTTGACTGGACGGCATCCACGGAATCGGTAATCGAAGTCAAGAAATGTATTTGAGACTTCTTTGGTTGTTCGATTAGGAATAAATAGCCATTTAAGTTTGACTTCCAGCCTTTAAATTCAGGTTGACCTGCTTCTTCAATGGTCATCAGGTTTTGATAATCTAAAACGAGTAGATAGCACTCGTTACCTGAACTGTTTTTTGCACTGATTTCGTTCGGGATGTGGCTTTCAATCAATTTTTGGCGAATCCGTTCAGCCTTATTCGAAATAGGTGAGTTTCTGTTGAACGGTGACGGAAGAATTGGGTTTCCTAGGTTGTAATGGATGTACTTTTCTGAAATTTGCAGTTCATGCTGCAGTGCTTCCAACTCTTTTAAATGATTTTCTTCTGGAAAATCCAATAGGATGACCGATACCGCTTTCTGTCCTGGCTTAGGATTTGTAACAGCATTTGATGAGAAGGAATTGAATGTTAAATGAAAAACACTAAGAATGATTACATGAAAACAGGTATTCATTCGCAGGGTGTGGATCGAAAAAAGTTTACTTCTCATTCGTACCTGTCTGAGTATACGGTACTGTAAAATAAAAGCTGCTGCCTTTCCCAGGTTCGGACTCCAACCAAATTTTTCCTTCCAACAGGTCGATCAAACCCTTTACGATGGCAAGCCCCAAACCTGTACCGCTCATATTATCAGTCAGTTCGTTATTCAATCGCGTGAAATAATCGAAGATTTTCGTTTGCTTGTCTTTTGGAATGCCTTTGCCTGTGTCGGTCACAAAAAATACGATTTCACCGTTGTCATCTTCGAAACAACCAGCATTGATTTTGCCTTCATTAGTGAATTTGAAGGCGTTGGAAAGCAGGTGAACAAAAATTTCCTTTAATTTACTGTGATCCGTAACAATCAACGTCAGTTTTCTGTCGGCTTTAGAATGAATGTTAAATTCAATGTTTAACTTACCTGAACGCAGTCTGATTTTTTCAAACTGATTTCTCAATTCATCGAACAACACATCCAAGTCACAGGAATTGGATTGGATTTGCAGGTTGCCCGAATTGATCCTGGACATATCGATCATGCTGTTCACGATGTCCAGCAAGTCCTGACAACGTTGGGAAATGATATCGGTACATTCCTTTAGCTGTTCCTTGTTGTTGAATTGTTCGGGCAGAATCTGTGAGAACCCCATGATGGCGTTCATTGGTGTACGGATTTCATGCGAAATGTTGGCCAGAAAGGCCGATTTCAAACGATCCGATTCCTCTGCCCGAATCTTGGATTTTTCAAGTTCCTCTTGAGTGGTGATCGACTTTTCAATGATTTCAGCTATTTGAACATATTCACCCCCAAATAGTTTGAGCCTTGGTAAAAGAACCTTGTTGCCTTTAAGAATGCTGCTCAGATATCGAAGGGGTTTTCCGATTAGGAAATACAAGCTGAAAAATACAATCAATAGGAGCAGAACGGCAGAAACTGCGTAAATCAGGATCACGTTCTTTGAGAATTCATGGTTCAGTTTCAAGTAAGGCGCAGGTCGGACGATTTGAAGATATGCCAGCGTTTCGCCTGAATAACCGTTCAATTTCTTATAAAACGTCACCGATTCATCGTTGAATACAATGGGTTTGCGATCAAGAACCACAGAGAGTTCTGAACTGGATATCCGTTCCAGCTCCTGTAAGAACTTGATGTCCCAATACTTTATGATGAAAAAATAGCCTTGAGGCTTGGTGAGTCGTTGCTGGTCATTGCTTGGGTGTATGGTTGCAGCGTATATCTGCCCGATCCGACCGCTAGCCTTGTCATAAAAATAGGTGTTGAGCAATCTTTTTCTAAAAAGGTCTTTCAGCAGTCGCTTGGCATTCTGTATCAAGAATGGAATCTGTTCCTGTTCATTGGGGTAAGAATAGATGACAGTGGTATCATCGGGGGCGATCAATAAAACATGATCCACGTCGTAACTCCGGATGATGGTTGCCAGGTTTTCTTCCGCCCAAGCTGGATCTCCGGTCTTCACAAAATCGCACATGTCGTCCCAGTAGGTGTAATCGTCCACTTGTTGGGAATAATGGGCCGAGCTGTTTTCCAACAAACTCTCGAAAGCTTGGCCGTACTGGCTGGTGGTGAGTTTTACCAAATCCTTCTGCTGCGTATTCTCTGTGTTAAGCAGGAAAGACAAGGAGATACCCAGCAGGAATATCAGCACAAGTATCAAGGACAGTATTTTGTAGGAGGTTTTCAATTGGACGGATTATTGGTGTTCGGGACGGAGCAAGTCGTTGACCGTCTTTACCGGATTGAAGGTAATGACGGGTACTTCCACGAAAATCGTATTCCATTTGGACATCGCTCCATTCCAGAGACCAGGCAGTTCCAGCGCTTTCAGTTCTTTGCCTCCCTTGGACTTGTAAGAAATGAAGGCCGTTTTCGGATCCACAAAATCCGTCAGTTTGAATTTAATACCTTGATAGTTTCGGATGGCACAAACCAAATCCACCGGATTGAAATGCGTGCCTTGTTCAAACATCGCTTTCTTCCGGGAATCGTTCAGGTCAATTTGGGTGCTCTCCAGTATTTGCAGGGAAATCGTCCCGTCCGAATTGTACGCCCAGAATGGTCCGCCACCGGGTTCACCCTCATTGCGAACCATGCCGCAGACTCGAATCGGCCGGTTGAGTTTATTGATTAAATAAATGGCCAGTTCGCTGTCTTCCAGGTTCTTGATATCCGGATTACGGGTGCACAAATCGTTTTGGACAAAATGAATAATTTCCAATAGTTGTTCTCTCTCAAATTGTCCGCTTTCCAGCAAACGGATGGCTTCGAACACTTTTTTCTGACGGGAAACCAAAATGCCGGCGATGATTTTCTTGTAACGAACGGTGGTATCTTTCAGACGATCAGGTACGATGTTATCAATGTTTTTAACGAAAACCACGTCAGCGTACAGATCGTTCAGGTTTTCAATCAAGGCGCCATGTCCACCCGGGCGGAACAAAATCTGTCCTTTTTCGCGGAAAGGGTTGTTTTCGCTGTCTGCCGCTACGGTGTCGGTGCTGGATTTCTGTTCGGAGAAGCTGATGTTCAGCCGAATACCATAACCTTTTTCCACCGCTGGGGCCGAAGCCTTCACTTCGGCTTCAAAAAGAGTCCGATGCTCCGGAGATACGGTGAAGTGGACATTGACCTGATTTGTTTTGGTTCTGGCATACAGGGCACCTTCCACCAAATGTTCCACCACCGCTTTGCGTTTTTCGTCACCATACGCATGGAAACGCAGCAAACCTTTGGGTAGGGCACCGTAATTCAGACCTTCGGGCAGGAGCAGATTTTGTACTACCGTTTTAAAATTTGTAGCTTCCATTAAGCCGTCAATGCTATCTCCTGTATTTCTGAGACATACTGCGTCGAGCTCTTTTGCAAAGGCAAATCGATGGATTTCAGCGAAGAATTTCGTTATAAAAGCGTTGGAAGGTTGCTCGGAGATCCCTTCCATAAATTCAAACAAGTCTTTGAACATGCGGCTGGCAGCCCCCGAAGCAGGAACGAATTTTTGTACGTTGTGTTCTTCGCCAAGGTATTGATCCCAAGCCTGTAAGTATTGATTTTCAGCAGCATTGTCCAGTTTGAGGATGCCTTTTTCGATGGACGCTGAGCCGGCCAGTTCCAGAAATGGGAAACCGGTTTTGAAATCGTTCAATTGACTGATAACCCGTTCCTTAGTATTATTTTTGGCTTTGAACTGGACAAGATCTTCCGTAGTAAACATCATGAAGGTTGAGTTGTTGGTTGCCTTACAAAGATAAAAAATCCCAATAAAATCCACTATTTTTCTCCTGAATATCGTACTTTTACAGTTATCTTAATTGTTGCTGACATGAATTTCTCCAATGAGGAACGGCTTCGCCTGCTGAAGTTGTATCGCAAGCTACTCCGACTTGTTTTGGACGAGACCACACGTGGATTTCTAAAAGATCTTCGGGTTATTATGAAACGTGCCACCGAAGCTGGTGTTTTTCAGCGGGTTGTGCCACAGGTCAATCCCTTGGTCCGCAATCTGAATACCGCGTATGTGGTGGCCAGTGAAATGGGGCTGCGTCGTTCTTCGGTGATCAGCGCAATGTTGTATGATGTGATCATGGCCGGTTTTCTCACCGTGGAAGAGGCTGAAAAGATATTCGGACCTTCTGTCGGCGGCATTCTCCGGGGTCTGACCAAAGCCCACGAGCTTTACGACCGCAACACCGCGATCGAGACAGAAAACTTCAGGAACCTCCTGCTTTCCTTTGCACAGGACGGTCGTGTCATTCTCATCATGATTGCCGATCGACTCAATACCATGCGGGTATTAAAATATTATTCACCGGATCAGCAGCTGAAAATTGCCCGTGAAGCATCCTACCTTTTTGCACCGTTGGCGCATCGCATGGGGTTGTATGCCATCAAGACGGAGTTGGAAGACCTTTCAATGAAGTTTACGCAAGCTGCGGTATATCAAGAAATTGCCCGCAAGTTGGACGATACAAAGACGTCCCGTGAAGCGTACATCAAAAATTTCGTCGAACCGATCAAGAAGCGCATCAGTGAAACGACGGAGTTGAAATTTGAAATTAAAGGTCGAACAAAATCCATCAGTTCCATCTGGAACAAACTCAAAAAACAGAAAATACCGTTCGAAGACATCTATGATTTGTTCGCCATCCGTCTGATCATCGATTGTGACAATGATCAGGAAAAGTCGGCCTGTTGGCAGGCGTATTCCATCGTCACCGACATGTATACGCCCAATACGTCGCGCCTCAAGGACTGGATTTCCATCCCAAAAAGCAACGGATACGAATCCTTGCACATCACCGTGATGGGACAAGACGGCAAATGGGTGGAAGTGCAAATCCGTACCCGCCGCATGGATGAAATTGCCGAACGCGGCTTGGCGGCTCACTGGAAATACAAAGGCATCAAGAGTGAAAGTGGTTTGGACGAAATGTTGAACCGCATCCGCGAAATCCTTGAATCGGCTGAAACAACGTCGGCAGGACTGATGGACGATTTCAAAATGAATTTGTACGAACACGAGATCTACGTTTTCTCACCCAAAGGGGAACTTTATAAACTTCCAAAAGGTGCTACAGTACTCGATTTTGCCTACAGCATCCACACCAATTTGGGCAACAAATGCGTCGGCGCCAAAGTAGATGGGAAGAACGTGCCCATCCGTTACGAACTGAAAAGCGGTGACCAGGTGGAAATCCAGACCGGTTCCAACCAGACACCCAAACAGGATTGGATCAAATATGTGGTTACTTCCAAAGCGCGCAATAAAATAAAGCAGACCCTGAAGGAAGCCGAGCTCAAGCAGGCCGAATTCGGCAAGGAAAACCTGAAGCGGCGGATGAAGAACCGCAAAATCGAGTACGATGAAGGAATTCTGATGCGTGTCATCAAGAAACTGAAATTCAAGACGGTGACGGAGTTTTATGCTGCACTGGGAGCGGAAAACCTGGAAATGACTCAGGTCATTGAATTGTACATGGAATTCGAAAAGGCTGAAAAAGCGATCAACGAACCGACGGAGGCACGTTCAGCCGATACCTTCGTGGTGGAAATGACGGAGGTTACCTCGCAAACCAAAGAAGATGTGCTGCTTATAGACCAGCAGCTCAAGGGTATTGATTACAAACTGGCCAGATGCTGCAACCCGATTTACGGGGATGAAGTGTTTGGTTTCGTTTCAGCAGCCGGCGGCATCAAGATTCATCGGGCCGACTGCCCGAATGCGCCAAGCATGCAGGAACGTTTCGGTTATCGAGTGGTCAAGGCCAAATGGGCAGGCAAGGCGGAAGGCTCGAATTATCCGACGACGCTGCATGTGGTCGGAATCGACGACATCGGTATCGTGACCAACATTACGTCCATGATTTCCAAAGAACCGGGTGTGAGTTTGCGCTCCATCAGCATCGATTCCACGGACGGTTTGTTTCACGGGCAATTGACTGTCAATGTGAGTGATACACGTCAACTGAACGGATTGATCAAAAGAATTCAGACTGTTAAAGGTGTCAAACAAGTCAACCGTGGGGTTTTTACCTTATTAAAACTCTGATACGACGGGTTTGTTATCGAGCCATGCGGCCATATTCAGGACAAGTAGGTTCCAGTTCTGGAAACCTTTGTTCAGCACCGGCTCGCCGTTTTCAGGCAGGTAGTATTCGTGCAGGGCACCGAACCGCTCGTAATCCCTTCCAAGCAACAAAATGGTTTTTTCAGCCAGTTCTTTAGCTTCTGCCGTATATCCGTATTTTAGTAGTCCTCTGAATACCAGATAATTGACATTGATCCAAATGGGCCCGTTCCAAGAAGAGGGATTTCCGCTGGCTCGCAGGTCGTACATTTTTTCCAACGGGGAAAGCGTACGGATTCCGGCAGGCGCATTAAAGGAAGTGGTGTCGTGGTATTGCTTTGCTACGATTTGTGCGGCTTGTTCGGGTGTGGCGATTCCAGACCACAAGGCCATGAAGCCGCTCCATACGCTAAGGCGCTGAATCAGGCAATCATAACTACGAGGCTGGCCTGTATGGAAAAAGAATTTTCCGGGTTGCAAGCTGTCAAACTCGGGCTTTTTCACTGGACGCAGGTTCAGATCGACACTGTAGTAAAAACCATCCCGTTGGTCCCAGCACTGTTCACGAACGCTTGCCAAGAGTTTTCCGGCCTCTTTATGGTATTTGGCGGCTATTTCCGGCATTTTCAGTTTCCCGGCCAGGTAATCCATCGCCAGTAATTCTTTATACATGAGTGCATTAAGGAAAATGGAACCCGAACTACCGTCCGGACGATAAAACGTACTTGGGTCTGTGTCAACACCTATGGCCTGGTCGTTTTGCCAGTACATCAAGCCGGTGGCTTTATCACGGTGGAAATTAAGATACAGATTTTCAAAGGCTTGCAAGGTATAGAAATCTTCCCGCAACCATTCGGCATCGCCGTTCATGTTTTGAACAATAAAGGCTGCATGTTGAGCCAAGGTTGGTTTGTGCATGTTGCTTTTCCAGAGGTTCTTGCCTTTGAGCATTTCCGCCCTTGATGGTGCATTGCGTTCGATCCAGATGGGAATCCAGCCGTCCATGCCACCGTAACTCAAAGCATTCAGCACACAACCTTGTTCATATTTCAAGGCTTGCTGGCTGTCCTTTTCCGTGCCTTTTTCAAGCAGGATCTGCCTCAAGGCTACATCGCTCAGCCAGGAATCCCAGTCCCAAAGCATATCTAGGTATTGGCTGCTGCCTGGTGCCAGAAACGGAAATTTCAGCGATCCGCCCAGTTCCCGGTACATGCCTTTCATGTCCTTATAGATCTGATCCCTGCAGATTTTCTTGTATTTCTCAACATTGGCCTGGGTAAGGGCCGGCATTTGTGCGGTCACGGTCAGGACAAAACCTGCCAGTAAAAAGAAAATCAGTGTTTTTTTCATCGTTTACATTTCACCTTTTAAGAAGGCTTGGCGTTGGTTTTCGGGATATTTCTCAATGGCATAGCGCAACATGGTGCGGGGCATGGTTTTGTAACGGTCATTCTCCAGCAGGAATTCCGTTTCGACCAGAAAATTCCGTTTGCCCATTTCGCGGAGCATCCAACCGACGGCTTTTTGTATGAGGTCGTGCTTATGATTCAGCAAAATTTTTGAGATGTTCATGCAATCTTCAAAATCATGATTCCGTATCAACGTGAACGTGGAAACGATGGAAATGCGTTGTTCCCACAAATTACTACTTGCCGCTAGGTCATACAGCGGCTTACGGTCCTTGTCCAGCAACCATCCGCCGACGATGTGGTGGGAGGTAAGATCCACCAGATCCCAGTTGTTGAACCGGGTGGCATTGGCCCTGTAGAATTCAAAACAGGCTTGTTTTTCGGCATTCGAACCCTTTTTAAACAGTTCCACCAGCAACAAACCTGCTGCCAGTCTGACTTCATGCACCGGATCAATCAATAAAAGCTCAATTTCACTCAAAGGCATCTTGCGGTATTTGGCCGCTATTGCACGGGTTTCAGGAACTTGCAAGCCCCAGAAAATATCACCTTCACCATATTGACCTGGTCCGGTTTTGAAGAAACGTTGCAGTATGTAGCCCTTCTCGGGATTTTTTTTGCGCTTCAATTCTTCGCGCAGATCGGTTGCTGTCATGGGATCAGGTGCTTTTCAGTGGTGTCTTCTTTTTTGGAGGAATGCGCGAACAGATCGGTCAGGGTACTTTTAAGTGATTTGTCTTGCTCCATTTTTTCCATGTCGCTCAAGTATATGTCCAAAGCACGTATGGATATTTGAATTTCACGGACGGAAATGCCCAACGAGCAAATGAGAAATACCAGTGCAGCACCAAAAATCCAAGTAGCAATAGCCTGAAAACCAATGTAAATGGCAAACATGGTCACTACACAAAGGAACAGACTGCCCACGCCCAATCCTTGCATATTGCGGGTCAGCGTTAGGCGTTTCCTAAGGTTGGTGATCTGTGCGGCAGTCAGCGCATCGGGGTTTTCCAAATACTTGTCTTTTAGCGTTCGAACCAATTGGGCGTAGGAGAGGAATCGGTTGGTGTAGGCCAGCATCAACAAGGATATGGCTGAAAATAGGAAAGTGGGAGTGATTAAAGTTATTTCCTGCATGGTTGGAAGGTTAAAAGAGATGTTTGGCAAAAGTAGCATTAATCTGATTTTTTGACTGTACTTTTGCAGAAAAATATCCCATGTCCGACGTCAAACAAAATTCCGTCAAAGCCTGGCTTCTTGCGGCCCGCCCCAAAACCCTGGCCGCAGGTTCGGTTCCGGTGCTGGTGGCTTCTGGGTTGGCTGTGCATTTTGGCCGTTTTCAATGGATTCCGGCCTTGCTTTGCTTGCTGTTTGCCTTACTTGCCCAAATTGCCTCGAATTTCAGCAACGATTACTTTGATTATGTCAAGAAAACAGATAACGAACACCGGTTGGGCCCTGCCCGTGCGGTGGCATCCGGTTGGATAGCACCGCGTCAAATGCTCATCGGAACGCTTGTGGTAATTGCTTTGGCCTGTCTGTTCGGCCTCGGTCTTGTCTATTTTGGAGGCTGGGAAATGATTCTGGTCGGCATCAGCTGCGTATTAGCTTTGCTGGCTTATACGGCAGGTCCATGGCCCCTGGCTTACAACGGTTTGGGTGACCTGTTTGTATTGACTTTTTTTGGTTTCGTAGCAGTTGTCTTTTCCTTTTACGTGCAAACCCAAACCTTTGAGCCCTTGGTTTTCCTAGCCGGAGCCATGGTCGGACTGCCAGCTGTCAACATCCTGGTGCTCAATAATTACCGGGACAGGGAAAACGACGCCGCCTGTCGGAAACGCACCACTATCGTCCTTTTCGGCGAAGTCTTCGGCCGTTATTTTTACCTGCTGAACGGTATACTGGCAGTATTGTTGGGCCTATTCTTTTTGAAGGAAGCCCTTTGGGCTGCGGTTCTGCCCATTCTTTACCTGATTCCCCATTACCTGACCTGGCGTAAAATGTGTCGGATACGGGAGGGCAAGGCTTTGAATGCGCTTTTGGGAGAAACAGCTCGGAATCTGTTGATTTTCGGGCTATTATTTACCGTTGGCTTGCTACTTGAAAGCTTGCTACCATAATATTCCGGGCGCGCATTTTCCACTGTTAGCAGCGAATATCCTAACTGTTTGCATGATAATTGCTTGTCTGACTTCTTACGGCAGTATGCAAAGTCCATTGTTATTTACTATCCAAAAAAGCAAAAAACATTATCGCCTCTATAGTGGTAGTTATGCAATATAACTGCTATCATAGAGGCGATACTAATAATTCGATTTGAAGCTCCTTGCTGCAAGCGATAGGTCTGTGCACTCGGAATACAGAACCAGAGGATAAGCTACACTAAGATAGAGTCAGTTATGCAATATTAAAACCATTCTTCCTTTTTGACCTCTCCCTGCACTGAAACCACAATGACTTTGATGGGCACATGCCGTTTTGCTTTGTCGCGTGCTGTTTTGGCGATGCCGACCAAGCCACTGCAGCAAGGCACTTCCATGATCATCACGGTGAGCATGTCGATCTGAGCGTCGTCGATCATGGACTCCAATTTTTCTAAATAATGATCGATGTTGCTGTCCAGCTTGGGGCAGGCGATGGCCAATTTCTTGCCTTTCAGGAACTTGCTGTGGAAGTTTCCAACGGCGAAGGCAGTGCAGTCGGCAGCCAGCAAGACGTTTGCTCCCTCAAAGTAGGGTGCCTGAGGATTCAACAGATGCAGTTGAACTGGAAACTGGCGAAGTTCGGAAGCTTGCTCGAAAACAGAAGTCGATGCAGGTACCGCCGCAAACGTTGGTCGTAAACCCTGCGTCGGACCCTTGGGAGCAGTCCCACCGGGAACCTGACAGGTTTCATATACCGTTGCTTTGGGTAAACTGGCACCAACGGCAACAGCAGGTTCACCCCAAGTCTTTTCGTGAGAGCCGGAGCAACCACAAGCCAGTGTTTCCTGCTTGTGCAACAAAGCGACGTCAAAATCAATGCCACGTGCCTTTAGCCAGGCGACACCTTCCTGAACCAATTTCTTTTCACCGTGCTCTTTGAGATGTTTCAAATGTGCCAGAATCACCGCTTCACCTTTGCCGGAGATGCGTTCCATCACAGCGGACTCGCTATAGGGTTCAGCCTCGCGTTCTTCCAGAACGATAGCATTTACCGGGCAATCGCCGATGCAGGCTCCGAGCCCGTCGCAATAGAGTTCACTCACCATGACAGCCTTGCCGTCAATGAGTTGAAGGGCGCCTTCATGGCAGCCAGTAATGCAATTGCCGCAACCGTTGCACAGGTTTTTGTCGATTTTGATGATGGTCCGTTTCATAATTCATTTTTTTAGAATACTGCAAAAGCACACTAGCAACACTACTTTATTTTGTCTTTTGGGTGGGAATGACGAACATCATCACCACTGCCCCGAGGAGGGCTGCCCCGATTACCAAGCTTTTAAGCCATAATGCGTCCAGTATGTACAGGCAGGAAATGGTCACCATGATGACCATTAGAACGAGTGAACCCAGTTTAAACCACATCGTCATGCCCTTGCCCGAGCGAAAATCGTCAATGTATTTGCCTAGGTATTTGTGCTTCAGCAACCGGTTGTAAAGCTTATCGGAGCCGCGAAGATAAAGCCATGCCGTAAGCAGCATGAACGGTGTGGCAGGCAACCCCGGCACAATGATACCAATGATGCCCAGGATGAGGGAGAGCGTTCCGAGAACAATGTAGATCGGTTTGAGAAAAATCATGCACAATTTGATTGGGTTGCAAAGATAGAAAAGCGTTTTCAAATTTGTTATATTTGTGAACCGGTTTGGTCTAAAAACGAAATCCAATGTCAAAAAAAACCATGATTCTCAAAGTCTCCGGCGAAATGGTGCCATTCTCCCGGAACAAGCTGATGTCCTCACTCCATCGTTCTGGTGCGGACGACGAAACCGTTCATTCCATCATCTCGGATATTGAGTCCTGGGTGTACGATGGCATCACTACTAAAAAAATCTATGACAGGGCTTTTGCACTGTTGCGCAAGAAACAATTGGGCATAGCCGCCAGATACAAACTGAAAAATGCCATGATGGAGCTTGGACCGACAGGCTATCCTTTCGAATTTTTTGTGGGCCAGGTTTATAAACTGCTGGGCTTTCATGTGGAGGTTGGTCAAGTGTTGCAGGGTCATTGTGTCACCCACGAAGTGGACGTAATTGCAACCAAGGACATGAAACAGCATTTTGTCGAATGCAAATATTACCAGAGCACCGGCAAAAACGCTAATGTGCAAGTGCCTATGTACATCCGCTCCAGGGTGGACGACCTAATCAATTTCCGCAAGGATCTACCTGAATATGCCGGTTACACGTTTCATGGCGTGGTTGTGACCAATACCCGTTTCACAACCGACGCCATCTCTTTTGGAAAATGCACCGGACTGCAAATGCTGAGTTGGGATTATCCGGCCGGAAAAGGGTTGAAGGAAATCATCGACGAAAAGCACATATTCCCGGTGACCGCGCTGACCAAACTGCTGAATGTCGAGAAACAGCAATTGATGGAAAAAGGCGTGGTCATCTGCAGTCAATTACTTGAAAATCCGTTAGCATTGGAGCACATTGGTATGGATGAAATCCGGCAGCGCAAAGTACTGGAGGAAGTCCGTTCACTTTGCCCGAATTGTTTTTAACCCGTGAATCCCAGAATAAGGTTCATTGTTCGTAGGTCTCTATCATTGTATAGATAAATTCAATCCAAAATTCAGTTCAATAGAGCAAGTAGATGATTACTTTTGTCTCATTGAAAATGAAAACAAACTGTATTATAATCTAAAAAAAGTAAATCATGTCAGTATTAGTTGGAAAATCCGCACCCTCGTTCAATGCCAAAGCCGTCATCAACGGAAGTGAAATCATCGAAAACTTCTCCTTGGACCAGTTCAAGGGTAAATACGTCGTTTTCTTCTTCTATCCCGCTGACTTTACCTTTGTATGCCCCACCGAATTACTTGCTTTCCAAGAAAAAGCGGCTGAATTCGCTGCCAAGAATACTGTCGTGGTAGGTGTTTCCACAGACTCTGAATTCTCCCATTGGAAATGGCTGAACACCCCGACGAAACAAGGTGGTATCGAAGGCGTCAAATATCCGTTGGTTGCCGACCAGAGCCTTCAGATTTCCAAGAACTACGACGTATTGGCCGGTGAAGAAGTTTGGGACGAAGACGGTAACGAATCGTTCGTTGGCGAACCCAAAGCATACCGTGGTCTGTTCCTCATAGACAAATCAGGTATTGTTCAGCACCAAGTGGTGAACAACATGCCGCTGGGTCGTAGTGTGGACGAAGTGATCCGTATGTTGGATGCCCTGCAGTTCACTGAAGAGTTCGGCGAAGTTTGCCCGGCCAACTGGAAAAAAGGTGACAAGGCCATGAAGCCTACTCAGGAAGGTGTGTCGGACTATTTGTCAAACAAATCCTAAAGTCCCAAAGAGGCCATTACTGCCCTTATTTTCACGTCCGAAGCAGAAACCGCCGCATCGTAGTCGGAGCGCGAGGCCATTTTACCGCGAACCTCGATGTAGAATTTGATTTTGGGCTCCGTTCCGGAGGGACGGATGGAGACTTTGCTGCCATCTTCCGAAAAATACTGCAACACATTGGACGTGGCAGGCATGTCGAGTTTGAAGGTCTTGCCTGAAAGCGGTTCTAAAGCAACCAACGTTTCGAAATCCTTGATGAGCACCACGGGAGAACCGGCGATTTCCTTGGGCGGGTTGGCACGAAAGTCGCGCATCATCTGCTGAATTTCGTCTGCGCCCGATTTGCCTTTTTTCACGACAGAAATACCTTTCTCACGGGAGAAACCGTATTCCACATAGATGTCGAGCAGGAGCTGGTAGAGCGATTTGCCCTGATCTTTGGCCCAGGCGGCGATTTCAGCCATTAAAGCACAGGAGGAAACGGCGTCTTTGTCGCGGACGAAGGTTTCTGGCAGGAAGCCGTAGCTTTCTTCGCCGCCGCCGATGTATTGCTTTTTGCCTTCCAGGTCGCGCATCACAGCGGCGATCCATTTGAAACCGGTGAAGCAGTCGAAACATTCCACACCGTTTTTGTCGGCGATGGCTTTGATGAGTTCAGTCGTCACTATGGTTTTGACAATGTATTCATTGCCTTTGATCATGCCTTTTTCCTTCCAGCGAGTGATCAGGTAATAAATGAAGATTAGTGCTGTCTGGTTTCCGTTCACCAAGATCCATTCGCCGGCGTCGTTCTTGACGGCGATGCCCATGCGGTCGGCATCCGGGTCGGAAGCCATGACGATATCAGCATCGGTTTCCTTTGCTTTGTCGATGGCCATCAACAGGGCGGCGGGTTCTTCCGGATTGGGAGAAACCACGGTGGGGAAGTCGCCGCTGACTACATTCTGTTCGGGCACCGGAATCAGGTTGGTGAAACCGAACGCCTTCAGGCAGGCGGGTATGATGGTCACTCCGGTACCATGGATGGGCGTGTAGACGATTTTCAAGTCGTTGTGGCGGGTAATGGCTTCGGGCGACAGGGAAATGCCTGTAATGGCTTGGATGAAGGCTTCGTCGATTTCTTTGCCGATGATTTCGATCAGGGCTTTGTTGCCTTCGAATTTGATGTCGGTGGGTTTCACCAAGTTCACTTCATCGATGATGTTGATGTCGTGCGGTTCGATGATTTGTGAGCCATCGTCCCAGTATGCCTTGTAACCGTTGTATTCCTTGGGGTTGTGCGAGGCGGTCAGGATGATGCCGCTCTGGCAGCCTAGACGACGGATGGCAAACGACATTTCGGGGGTGGGGCGTAGGTCTTCGAATAAATAGACCTTGATGCCATTGGCTGAGAAAATATCGGCTGAAATCTCAGCGAATTTGCGGCTGTTGTTCCGACAGTCATAACCGATGGCGGCTGAAATCTGGGGTATGTCGGCGAAGCATTTGTTCAGGTAATTGCTCAAACCCTGTGTGGCAGCGCCCACCGTGTAGATGTTCATCCGGTTGGTGCCGGCACCCATGATGCCGCGCAGTCCGCCCGTTCCAAATTCCAAGTCCCGGTAGAAGCATTCGATCAGTTCCGTCTTATCCTTGTTATCAAGCATTGCCTGAACGGCAGTTCTGGTTTCAGCATCGAAAGAAGGAGCGAGCCATGCCTGCGCACGGGCAGTCACGGTTTGTATGAGTTGTTCATCCATCGTTAATGATAGTTTGGATTAATTTGAGTCGTAAATGGTTTTGGTTTCGCGGAATTTATCACCGGTTTCCTTGATGATGTTCCGATAGTATTTTTCGTCATAACCGGGGAAATTCGGGATTTCAGGATGACCGTAAACATTTCGCTGGAACGCATTGTTCTTTTCCTTCTTGACGTTGCCGTCCATGTATTTCACCATCAGGTATTCACCCAGTTTTTTCCAGCGATCGGTGCTTTGCTGAGCCATGGTATAGGAATAATCGGAAATGACGGCCAATGCACCCGACGTATCTTTGGCATACATGGCCGAAGCTTTCAAGTCAATCTGAAGCACTTCCCTGTTGAATTTGTTTTCCAGGCTGTCCTGAACAGGGCGGATGTCCTTGATCATGAAATCATACTTTGTGTAACCTTGGTTGGCCACCCAGTTGTAAATCCAGAAGGCAGAAGTCCAGGAGAAATTGATCATGTCGCCGTTGCCGACGCGGAAACATTCCGGGACTCTGTTGCTGCCGCAGTAAATGGGCACATAAACGCTGGTATTCGTATCGTCCACACCGAACCAAAGTATGCCGCCGATTGGATTGGGCAGCCAGTCGCGCATCTGCGCCACAAAGCTGAAACCGGTCTGTTGAGTGGCCACGGCCCGTTCATTGACATAGGTGAGGGAATCGATGACCCATTCCATCGGGCGCCAGCGGTAAGGGGCATGGAAGGGGCCGGAACCGATATCCTTGGTCAAATCATAGGGTGTGCCTTCAAAATGATCCCGCATGGCGTTCTTCAGCATTTGAGCCGAAATCTTGCGTTCCGGCTTAATATAAAGTGGAATCGGATTCAGAATCTTACCCTGGAGATAGGGCAGGTAAATGTCCATGTTGCTTTTGAACTTCCGGAAGAAACTCCATACACGGGTTTCACAGGCGCGCAATGCACTGAAAGTCAGCGGCGCATAGGTATCGGCAAAACTGAAATCCTTGTTGGTCCCGTTGTAATATCCTTGCTGGCGGGCAAATGAAATCACATCGGGCGAATAAATGCAATTTTCGGGATCGTCAAGCGGAAATTGACGAATCCGTGCCTGGTTGGCATGGGCCGAAATGCAATCGTCCGGAATGCGGACGGCAACCCAGACAGCACCTTTGTAGTCGGGACCTTTCCCGATCATTTCAAACACCCAAGCTTCATTCGGATCTGCTACCGTAAACGATTCACCTTCACTATAATAACCATAGCGTTCTACCATTTCCGTCATCAGACGAATGGCTCCTCGAGCGGTTTTGGAACGTTGCAGAGCAATGTAGATGAGGCTTCCGTAATCAATTCTGGCAGTTGTATCCACCAATTCTTCACGTCCGCCAAACGTGGTTTCCCCGATGGTGACCTGGTATTCGTTCATATTGCCATTTACTTGATAGGTGTGACGTGCCTGTGCAATACGTCCCAATGGTTTGCCGGTATCCCATTCGTAGATTTCCAACATGCTGCCTTCAGGCCAGTCGGTGGCCGGCCAATGGTATAATTCGCCGTAAAGATTGTGTGAGTCCGCGGAGTATGAGACCAATACGGAGCCATCGACGGAGGCTTTTTTTCCGACGATGAAATTGGTGCAGCTTTGCCCTGCCTGAATCAGACAAAAAGTAAAAAGTGCGGTCAGTACGAGGTATTTTTTCACAATTACGCTAATTCGTTGATTTTCAATTGGAACAATCACCAGGAAAAGGTGGATGCGATTTGGTTTTCATTTCCGCAAACATCCTTGACTGACAACCTGAGTTCGTGTTCACGGTTGGAAGCCACCCGATTCGAATCCAGGACGCAACTCAGCCAGCCGGATTTTCCATCCAATGCAAACAGTGCCCATTTCCCGTCAATGCTTCCGCGCCAGGATTTTATCCCCGAAGCGTTGTCCGCAATTCGGATGCGAATTACGTCATTTTTTGCGATTCTTTCAAGATTTGGAACACTTATTTTAGGCAGAATGGTGTCCGACAATACTTTGTATGTTCCGAAATCCTTAAGGTCGGCTTCCATCCAGCCGTTGACGTAGTTGCTTGATACGTAGTTGGTCAGCCCGTTTTCAGCGACTTTGGCCAGGTAATAGTGCCTTTTGTCAGCCAAAATATCCTTATGGATGCGGAATCGTGCCTGAATGGGCTGGTTCAACGGTGTCCAGGTGTTTTGGATTTTGAAGACGTCGGAATAGCCGGTATCCGGAAGTTGCTTGTATTGGAAATCCAGGGTCCGGTACAGCGCTCCGGCAGGGATTTCGAGTTTGAAATCGTTGTTGCTGATGTAATTGGGAACCCAGAAAATAAGCTTCTTGCCTGTAAAGACTTTTTGGGGAACGAACAACTTCTGACCTTGCACTGTAAAGCAGAAGGTGGTCGAATTACCGGCTCTGTCCATCAATTCATACCGAAACGAGTATTTTTTTTGCTCGTTTATGGTGGTATAACCCCAGTCTTTAAGCGTGGGATAAACATTCAGCCGATTTCCAGGATCCACGAAGGATTTCATGATCCAGGTGTGGTTGCGTTGCACGGTTTCATAATCAACCAGCGAATTCACATAACGGGTTTGCTCAAAGTTGAAGCGGGAAAGGTCTTGCTGAAAAATCAGTTCATCGTTCAGGAAAAGGCGAATGTTGCAAACGCCGTACTGGTTGGCATTGTCGTCCATGTAGTCATACGCATTCAGCCCCAGACCGATTTTCCCCCAGGCAGTGGGCAACGTGCCAGTAATCCATTCGCCTTTTTTGTTTTTAAAGACAGGAACGATGGCTTTCGAATTGCCCGAATGGAGCACTCCTTCGCCATCGATGGCATACAGCACCAGTTTGTAAGGTTTGGGCGGCAGGTTGTCCTTTATCCGGTCGCAATACCACAGCAAGGGATCCAACGTTTCTTCCGTTCGGGTATCCCGTATTTCAAAATGCAGGTGCGGTGCCGCTGAAAGGCCGGAATTGCCGCTGTAGGCAATCAGTTGGCCCTTACGGACGGGTATCCTGCGGACCGCCAACAAGGTGTCAAGCTCAAAACTTTCCTGTTTGTATTGCATGGCTGAAGCGACGGAGGCGATGGGCTCCGCATACCCTTGCAAGTGTCCGTAAACAGTCGTGAACCCATTGTCATGACCCAGATACAGGGCATAGCCGAAACCAAAACTGCTGATTCGGATGCGGGAAACCCAGCCGTCTGCAGGTGCGTAAATGGGGACACCTACGCGTTTTTGAGTCTTTAAATCCACGCCTGAATGCAGGTGATTGAACCTCAGTTCAGCAAATCCACCGGCCAGTTCAGGTTTGATTTTCATAGGCAAATCAAAGGCGTCGGGAGCGAGACGGTTGGATTCAAGATAGGAAGTGGGCGTTTTCTGACGAACCAAATATTGCGAGACTGAACTTTGTCCAATCAACAGAAGTCCGACCAAAAGGACGGTATGCAAGATGCGGGGATGGGAAGAAAACATACGTTGCGTGAAAGTGGAAAACGCCCGAGCATTCGGAAAGGGCTTCTCCGTTACGCTGATTTAATCAGACGATTTTGTTGGTTCTGGAATCCGGGAAAACAATGGACGGCTTGAAGGTTTTGGCCTCCTCGGCATCCATTTGGGCATAAGCCATGATGATGACGATGTCGTCCGGTTGCACCAGCCTGGCTGCGGCACCGTTCAGGCAAATGGTGCCTGAACCGCGTTCGCCGCGAATCACGTAGGTGTCGAAGCGTTCACCGTTATTGTTGTTGACAATGAAAACGCGTTCATTCGTAATGATGTTCGCTGCATCCATCAAGTCTTCGTCAATGGTAATGCTGCCGATGTAATTCAGGTTGGCTTCCGTCACCCGAACACGGTGAATTTTCGATTTGACTACTTCTATCAGCATGATTTTTTATATACTATGTTGTCAATCAGTCGTACAGGCCCGCAAAAAACAGCGATGCAACCAACAATGTGACTGGAATCTTTCCAGTTTTCAACGGGTTGAAGCGTGTCTCCGTCCACGATTTCGAAATATTCCAGCCGGAAGGTCGGGTCTATTGCAAGCCCTTCGCAGACAAAGGAAATCGTTTCCCGGATATTTTTTACAGAAACAAAGGTAGTACTTTTGGATAAAAGTTCGGCTATTAACGGGGCTTTTTCACGTTCGTCCGACGAAAGTCTCCGATTGCGGCTGCTCATGGCCAAGCCATCCTTTTCACGAACGGTGGGGCAGGGCACTATTTCAATCGGATACTTCAGGTCTTTGGTCATTTTACGGATGATAGCAAGCTGCTGGAAATCTTTTTCGCCGAAATAGGCACGATTGGGCAGAACGGCATCGAACAGTTTGCTTACGATCTGAGCCACGCCTTTGAAATGACCGGGGCGGAAACGGCCTTCCATCACCGTTTCCAACGGTCCGAAGTCGAATGTTCGGGTGTCCGGTTCCGGATACATTTCTTCTGCTGAAGGCATGAAAACGTATTTGCAGCCGGCCCTGCGCAAGAGATCAGCGTCATGTTCGGGTGTTCGGGGGTAGGTCAACAGGTCATTCTTGTCGTTGAACTGGGTGGGGTTTACGAAAACACTCACCACACAAACGGAATTCTCCAAAACACAGCGTTCGACAAGCTTGAGATGACCTTCGTGCAAGGCCCCCATGGTGGGAACCAGACCAATTTGCTGCCCAAGTATTTTATATTCGTCCAGGTACGTCCCCAGTTCTGCTATGGTATGTATGATCTTCATTGATTTCGGAATTTAATCGTTAAATCCCTTCAATACGGCTTTTGGCGCGAACTATAAGGGGTTGCAAAAAAACTAAATAAATGTCAAACGGCGAAACAATCGGCAATTTACTTGCAGATATTCGTTTTTTTTTTTAGTATCTTTGTACTCAATTTTCACGAGAAGTAGCCAATTATGAAACCCACCAAGGTTCTCTTTATCAGTCAAGAAATTTTTCCTTATCTGCCAGAGTCCGAAATTGCCACTATTTGTCGTGATTTACCCCAAGGTATTCAGGAAAAAGGCAAAGAAATCCGCACCTTTATGCCACGTTACGGGAATATTAATGAGCGCAGGAACCAGTTGCACGAGGTTATCAGGCTTTCGGGAATGAATATGATCATTGATGACAACGATTATCCGCTCATCATCAAGGTTGCTTCCATCCAGTCCGCCCGTATGCAGATCTATTTCATTGACAACGATGACTTTTTTCAGCGCAAGAATACGATAGCCGACGACAACGGAGTTGAATTCGAAGACAACGACGACCGCAGCATCTTTTTCGTCCGCGGCGTCATCGAAACGGTTCGAAAATTGAGATGGGTTCCAGATGTGGTGCATTGTCACGGCTGGATCACTTCACTGGCGCCGCTCTATATAAAACGGGCATTTGCCGACGATCCTTGCTTTAGAGATTCAAAAGTCATTTTTTCGTCCTACGATAATGGTTTCAAACGTCCTTTCCGCTCTTATTTCGCCAAGAAGTTGATGCTGGACGGTATTCAGGAATCCGATCTGACCGATTTGGACGGTGAGATTGACCATGCCTCACTCAGCAAACTGGCGTTCCGTTATTCGGACGGTATCATCCAGGGTAGTCCTGAAATGGATGCCGATATACGTGAAGCGGCTGAAGCCACCGGAAAACCTTTTCTGAGCTATCAATCTCCGGAAACGTATATTGATGCTTTTGACAATTTTTACAACCAGATTCTGGAACAATGATTTTGCTTTGATGAAGAAGACTTTTCTTTCAGTATTTTGCGGATTGTTTTTATCTGCCGTTCTTTTTTCCTGTGTTGATGGCAACATCCTCGGTTTCTCCGTATTGCCTTCTCAGGATACAGTTTCTGTTTCCTTTGACACCGTCCGGGTTCAGACGGAAACCATTCTTCAGGACAGTGTGTATCTCCGAAATTCCTTAGCTATACTGGGTGAATTCACAGACCCAACGTATGGCACCGTCAAGTCGGATTTCATGGCTCAGTTGTATTGTCCGTTCAAATTTAGATTCCCTGATGATGTGAACACCATTGATTCGGCGTACATGTACTTGTATTACGACAGTTGGTTCGGTGATTCCACCACGGTGCATCATTTGAATGTCTGGTATTTGGATAAAAGTCCGCTGGATGCTTCGGCACCTTATGGTTCCACTGTCAATCCGGCCGATTTCACGAGCAAATCAAAATTACTAGCTTCAGGCACCTTCACGACAGGTGATTTCATGACATCCGATTCAGCCAAGGCTTTATCCAATTATACGCCGGCGCTACGCCTGCCGCTCAATATGGACTTGTGCAGACAGTTTTTGGCAGACAACAAAGATACCCTCAAACAAAAACGATTCTTTGATTACCCGGCTGATTTCAACAAGTACTTCAACGGTATTTATGTCACCACCGATTACGGTAACGGCAGCTTGCTTTACGTCACCCATTCAGAGCTTGAAATGATGTACAACACCTATCTGTTCAGCAATGCATCAGGAAAGCAACTGCGGGATTCGTTGGTCATCGGTGCTTCGTATTTTCCCATCAACAAAGAAGTTCGTCAAGTTAACCGTGCGGAACATCCGGACTTGAGAAGTTACTTGAATCCAACGGCTACCGATTCACTCAATTATATCTATTCTCCCGGCGGCATGTTTACGAAAGTGACGTTGCCAAACACCCTATTCCAGAATGGCACAGGTAAATTGTCCGGAAAAACGATTAATGGTATGAAGCTCTACGTCAATGCAACTCAGGTGGATGAAACACTTGATTACGCCCTGGCACCACCTGCATCCATGCTGTTGATCGACGCCTCCAAGGTGAATGCCTTCTTCAGCGGTTTCGAACTGAACGATGGTCTGTACTCCTTCGTGGCCGATTACAACCCGGACTCACTGAATTATGTGTTTGATTTGAGCTACTATGCCCAGAAAATGATTCGTGAGAGTGACGATTCCACTTCAACAGAAATCAAACCGTTTACGGAGATGCTGCTCATTCCTGTTTCGACGGTAAAAAACGCAGATAAGGCAAGTGTGCGTCTGGAACATGTCATTTCGCCGGCTGCGGTCAAGATACTGGGTGGTAATCACCCACGGCGGCCTATGCAACTCAGAGTCATCTATTCGAAGAAGAGGTAGAAAACCTTTGCGCCGTCCTAATTTTATACAATCGTTAGCATCACATTTAAAACAATAAAAGAACGCCTCCTTTGGGGCGTTTTTTTTTTTGCTTTTTCTTCTGAAAAGTTTGAAAAATGCCAAATTAGTTTACATAAATCGAATTGTACTAGGTTCTAAAGACATTGTTCCCAATTTAACAAATGCTTACCATTTTTTGTTATGATCTGAATCAATCGTACTAATGTAATTGGATAAATGGATGTTTCTTAGCAGTATACTAAAATTGCTAACCAACTTAATTCAGAACAGAAACAAAATCCATAAAAAACCTAAAAACGAGTGCCAAAATGAAAAAACATCTATCGCTTTAATTGATTCTATTAAGTTCGGTGTTGATCAAAACCTACGCCGAAAAACTACCCCTGGTTTATACCGTTGAAAACACGGGGGCAAGCTTCCCTAAACCTGTACTCCCGACCATTGATCAACTGCCTACCATTGGCCCATTGCCGGATCCATTCATGTGGTCTGCTACGAATCCATACACTTGGACAGATTCAACGACTGCACGCTCTACAAAATTCAGCGACTGGAGTAAACGTCGTGCTGAAATTGCCTGGGAAATTCAGAATTATGAAATTGGTACAAAACCTGTTCGACCAGATACGATCACGGCCAGCTACTCAGGTGGTACGCTTACAGTGAATATTACCAAGAACGGACAAACGATGACCATCACTTCCGCTATTGCTTTACCATCAGGAACAGGTCTTTTTCCGGCCATTATCGGGATGAACAGTGGTTCGGGAAGTCTTCCGTCCAATGTTTTCAGCGATCGTAATATTGCTCGAATTACGTTTTCTCATGACCAAGTGACCACCTACAACAGTCCGAGCAATACGAATCCGTTTTATAGATTATATCCGAATCAGAATATCGATAATTCCGGACAATATGGTGCTTGGGCATGGGGTGTCAGCCGTATCATCGATGGTCTAGAATTGTGTAAAGCGACCTTACCCATCGACTTAAAGCACATCGCGGTGACTGGTTGTTCCTATGCTGGCAAAATGGCTCTTTTCGCAGGTGCGTTCGATGAACGCATCGCACTGACTATACCTCAGGAATCGGGCGGTGGTGGTGTTGCCGCCTGGCGCGTATCCGAAACAATCGGCGATGTTGAAAAACTGGGTGCTACGAGTCATCAATGGTTTTCGGAAGGTATGTTTAGCTTTAGCGGAACAAATACTGCCAAACTCCCGATGGATCATCATGAATTATGTGCTATGGTTGCTCCGCGCGCCTTGCTGATTTATGGGAATCCGGATTATGGCTGGTTAGCCGATCAGGCCGGTCACGTTTCGATCATTGCTGCCCGCGAAGTCTGGAAAAAATTTGGTATCGAAGACAGATGTGGTTATACCATTATAGGTGGTCATAGCCATTGTGCACTTCCAGTAACTCAGGAACCCGAATTGATTGAATTTGTGGACAAATTCCTATTGGGTGACACGACTGCCAATACCATCGTCATGAATAGTAAGTTCACCAACGTCGACCATACACGCTGGATCAAATGGTGGGGAACAAACAATCCTGTTTTCCCGGTTCCTGGTGCTGGCTACGATTCTCATTGGATTGAAGCAGAGCGCTTATTGAATGCCAAGTCTTTGACCAAATGGAATTTGGTGGATGATGCGACCGCTTCCAACGGAAAATACATCACAGTAAAGACACAAGCAACGAACTTATCAGCTGCATCCAATGATAGTACCGACTTGATTGTTGCCGCGATAACGGTTCCAAAGGACGATTCTTACAACATTTTTGCGCTTATCAATTGTGCAACGTTCGATGATGATTCCTTCTGGATGAAAGTGGACAACGGCTCGTTTGTGAATTATAACGGTCTGAGTACCGGAGGAGCATGGCTTTGGAAGAGTTTCACAAGCGCTGTATTGACCGCAGGAGAGCATACCATCACCATCTGTCACCGTGAAGACGGTGCCAAGCTGGACAAGCTCTGTATCACCACGAATCCGTACGCTCCGGAAGGCTTTGGCGAAAACGACCCGGTACTTTTCCCGACCACTATCAAAGCGATTAAAGTGAACAACGGTTATGCTTTGGAACAGAACATTCCCAATCCGGTCAACAATCACACAACCATCGGTTTTGAAATTCCCAATGAAACACATGTTTCTTTGATCGTTACAGATTTGACAGGTTCAAAAATTAAAGAACTGGCAGATAAAAAGTATGCAGCAGGGAAGCATTCTGTTGTTTTTGACACAACCAATCTGCCTTCAGGCTTCTACATTTATACAATGACAGCCGGAGATCAAACGCTCAGCAAAAAAATACTATTGGAAAGTAATTAAAACGAATGACTTAGTTTTGGAAGAGGACATCTCAAAAGTTTTCACATTTGGGATATCCTCTTTCTGTTTTTAGTACGTTCCTGAAGTTTATTTTTTGACCGAAGATTTGGGTTTGGCTGGTTTGGCTTTCAAGTGCTTGATTTCAGTTTCCAGTTTTTGGATGGTTAGCTCCTGATTTTCGATGGTGGTGAGCAGGGAATGGAGTTCCTCGTTGCCGACACTGCTTGGATATTGGGCATCCACGCGTTTGCTAAAGTCGCTGACCACGTTCATGTAATTGGTGAAGGCTTCAAACGGTGATTCGTAGGGGCTGAAATGTTGGTGTAACGCGCCGTCTGAGGAGCGTTTGGTGCTCATATAGAAGAAATGGTCGCTGGTTTGCAGATAGAGCCAGTCCTGCATCAATCGGCGATCTTTGGTTTTCCGTACGCGGTCGGCCTGGCTATAGATTTTGTTGAACGCTTCCTGCTGCAGAGTATTTCCCAGCCAAGCGCTTACATCACGTTCCTCATCGGCCCAGGAAATCGGGTAGGGCACGGGCAGTGCTTCCACCGGTTTAAACTTGGCGGCCACTTCGGAAGGTGTGGAGAAGGTAATGCCCTTCTGTTCAGCAAACTTGGGCAGCGCTTTCAGGAAATCAAAGATGCCTGTTTCACGTACTTGCATGTTCCCAAACGTTTCATAGTTCATGAACAGGTTCACTAATTGTTCGTTTTCGGGGATGAGTCGAATCCAGTCGATGAACTTGTCGGCCGTAAGTGGATATCCGTCCCAACCGCGATTGGAAAAGCGGAAGGAAATGTCGTCGCTTAATTTGCTGTTTTTCAGTAAAAGCTTGACATTGGGATTGAGGACACTTTGATAAACGAAATTCGGACTTTTCCAACCCAGTATGTGTTTGGCTCCTTCCGTGATGATGGTTTTATAGCCCATTTCTGCCACCATCTGACCGATTTCATCCGAATAGATCAGTTCGGTATTGCGGAAAACTTTGGGTTTCTTTCCAAACAGGCTTTCAATGCGTTTGCTGTGCAGCTCCACTTGCGTCCTGAATTCATCAGGATCTTTGAGGCTGCTGAGCGAATGGGCATAGGTTTCAGCTAGGAATTCGACGCAATCGGTTTTTGCCAGCTGACGAAAACTGTCCAGGACTTCGGGTGCATGCATTTCCAGTTGGTCCAGCGCCACACCGGAGATGGAAAAGGAGACTTTCAATTTTCCTTTGTTGGCTTCGATCATTTCCAGTAATAATTTATTGGCAGGGATAAATGATTTTTCCACAACCTGCTGCAGAATGCTTTCATTGCTAAAGTCGTCGTAATAATAATGATCGTTGCCAATGTCGAAGAAACGATATCGTTTAAGCCTGAAAGGCTGATGGATCTGGAAGTAGAAGCAGATGGTCTTCATAATGTATGTATTTTCAATTTTTGTAACTAATTAACGCCCACAGACACGGTTGTAGATGTCCCGAACCTTTTGGCCTGCATATTCCCATTTGATTTCGTCCACCTCTTTCTTACCTTCATCCCGCAGGAATTCGTACAGGACGGGATAGGAAATGATGGAGTAGACGGCGTCTGCCATGGCATCGATGTCCCAGTAGTCGGTCTTAATGGCGTTGTCGAGAATCTCGGCACAACCGGACTGTTTGGAAATGATGGTGGGAACACCAACCTGCATGGCTTCCAGCGGGGAAATTCCAAAAGGCTCCGATACGGAAGGCATGATGTATACATCGCTGGATTTCAGCATTTCATAGACTTGGTCCCCTTTCAGGAAGCCAGGGAAGTGGAAGCGGTGGGAAATGCCACGTTTGGCGGCCAGACGAATCATGGCTTCCATCATGTCACCGCTTCCGGCCATGACGAACCGTACGTTTTTGGTTTTGGCAAGAACCTTGGCGGCTGCTTCTACGAAATATTCGGGACCCTTCTGCATGGTGATGCGGCCCAGGAAGGTAACCACCTTGTCTCCGCAGCGAATCGGTTTGATGGCTTCTATGGACGCACTGACAGGTTCCACGGCATTATGCACGGTGGTGACCTTGCCTGGATGCTGGTGGTATTTGCTGATAACAGTATCTCTGGTGAGGTTGCTCACACAAATGATGTGGTCAGCGTGGTCCATTCCATTCTTTTCGATGCTGTACACTTGGGGATTCACCTGTCCGCGGCTCCGATCGAAATCGGTTGCGTGCACATGAATGACTAAAGGTTTCCCACTCACATTTTTGGCGTGTATGCCTGCTGGATAGGTCAGCCAATCGTGGGAATGGATGACGTCGAAGGCTTCCCTGCGGGCAATAACCCCAGCGCAGATGGAATAATTATTGATTTCCTCCAAAAGGTTGTCGGGGTATCGGCCCGAAAACTCTATGCATCCCAAATCATTGACATTCATGTAGTTGAAGTCGGCATACAAGTGATTACGGAGCTCGAAATACTCCTGTGGATCCATGGTGGAACCCATCCTATTTTGTATGGTTTCGTAACTGGGATCACGCCACACAATAGGCGTATTTCCGGCGCCTATGATTTTGAGGAAACTTTGGTCTTCGTCGCCGTATGGTTTGGGGATGACAAAAACGATATCCATATCCGGCTGCATGGACATTCCTCTGGTCAGTCCGTAACTGGCTGTTCCCAATCCCCCCAGAATATGCGGGGGGAACTCCCATCCGAACATCAGTGCTCTCATATGTTATCTTCTATGGTGTTGATCATGTTTTTCACTAAGCGATGAATCCGCAGGATTTCACCGACACTCATGGCGTATGATACGCCACCACGGCCTCGATAGGGCGGATTGCCGTCAAACAGTTCGGAAATTGTTCCGATGCCGCGGTCAGCCAGCTCCTCTTCAAAGCCGTAGATGATCCGTTGCGCAAAGCTGATGCCGCTGAATTTGTACACTTTCAAGTACGCTTCCAGATACGGTCCGATAAGCCAAGGCCAGGCTGTTCCCTGATGGTAGGCACGTGCACGTTGTTCTTCATTGCCTTCGAAAGTCGGATGGTAACCGCCACTTTTAGGACTCAGCGTACGCAAGCCTTTGGGTGTCAACAATTCTTTGGTGACGAAATCGAGTACGGATTTTTGCTGCATGCGTTCCAGCGGAGAGTATTCCAGAGCGACGGCGAAGATCATGTTTGGCCGAACGCTGTAATCTTTCGGGTCTTCGTTCACATAGTCGAACAAATAACCATACGGATTCATGAATACTTGGTTGAAGCTGACTTTTGCTTTTTCTGCCAAATTCGCCCATGAATTGACATCGGTTGAATTGACATCGGTTGTATTGACATCGGTAGTATTGACATCGGTAGTCTTTGCCAAACAGGCAGCTAATTCGGCACCAAACATCAATCCATTATACCACAAAGCGTTGAATTCCACCAGATAACCGGATCTTGGCACCAGTGGCTTCCCGTATTGCATGGAATTCATCCAACTGACCGGAATATCCTTTCCGTGGGTGTACAGGAGACCGTTTTCATGCAGGAACAAATTCGGATGGCCTTGTTTTTTGATGTAATCCAGGACTTCGAACACTACTTTCCCGTATTCTTGGGCACAAGCAACGTTGCCTGCATGGCGGGCATATTCCTGTATGGCACGAATGAACCAGAGCAGCACGTCCGGAGAATCCATTTCGGATATTTCACAGTCCAGAGGTTTGCCTTCGATGAAGTTACTGACCGCTTTAACGCCGGTTTTCATGATGGCGGTGAATAATCCCGGATCCTTGGCCGCAATGGTACAACCCGGTAAAGCTATAAACATGTCCCTGGCCCTGTATTTGAACCATGGGTATCCGGCCAGAATGTAACGCTGGCCGTCATCATGTTTGTTATACAGCTGGTATGCAGCGTTTTTCAGACAGTTCGTAAAATTGGATCGGGGCGTCCTGTTGGCCGCTTCTTCCTCGAACAGGTGTTTCATGCGCCGTGGGGACAAAGGTTCCGTTCCTGCTGAGAAATAAATGCTTTCCTTCGGTTTGATGGCTACTTCAAAATAGCCGGGAACGTATTGGTCTTCATGATAGGTATAACCTCGTTCTTGTTCCTTTGAGTATTCGATATCCTTGTACCAGTTGGATGATTCAACAAACTCATTCTTGTGTGAAAGTTGCATGTTGAGGTCGGGGTAACCCGCATACAAACACAATTTTATACCGTGGTCAATGCCTTCGATGGTTTTGTCGATAACGGAATTTTCAAAACAAAGCTGATCTGCCCGGCGAAAGGCCAGAAAGGGCTTGAACCGCAATCGGGTGGGGGAATGTGCTTCCAGCAGGGTGAATTTAATCAGAACCCTGTTTTCGTGGGATACAAAGATCAATTCCTTGGAAAGGATGACTCCGCCGACACGGTAAATCGTAGATACATTCCCGTCGCATTCGTACTGTCGGATGTATTTGTGACCTTTAGGACTGTAACTCTCTCCAGGGAACTTATGGATACCCAGATTGAATTCGGAGTCGTGTTGGATGACGGTCGTATCGAGTGAGGAAATGAGGACATGATTCTCGTCGTCAAGCTCTGGAAGCGGAACAACCAGTAAGCCGTTGTATTTACGGGTATTGCAATCCACGATGGTGGAATAGCTGTAGGCTCCTGATTTGTTGGTCCGGAGCATTTCCTTGGTCAGGGACTGCTCGAGATTGATCATGAGGGTCCTGTCGAATTTCAGATAACTCATGGTATGGATTTTTGAACGAAAATACGTATTTGAATTGACAATCGAAAGTAAAAAACACCTTTTTTACCAACAAAAAGGATCCCTTCCGGTATGTTTTCAAACATACGCAGTAAAGTACAAAATATATTCGGTTAATGTATTTACCCGAAAAAAAACTGATTTTATTTTTTCGGTGAACTTTAACGACCGGCTTCCAACAGTTGACGGATGATTTCCGTGTTCTTGGCCAGTGAGAGGCCATTTAGTAATGGATCCAGATTGCTGGTGAACAATTTGACGGCAATGGCCAGCAGAATGATGCCAAAAAATTTGCGAAGTATATAGATGGTGCCTTTCCCGATGATTTTCTCAATCTTGCCGGTGGCTTTCAAAACCAGATAAACGAAACCCATATTCAGGGCCAGGGCAATGACGATGTTTAGGACGTTGTATTCCGCACGAAGTGAAAGTAGGGCGGTGAAAGCGCCTGCACCGGCAATGAGGGGGAAAACCAGCGGAACGATGTAGGAGGTTTCAGACGGGCCTTCGTATTTCATGATGCGCACATCAAACGTCATTTCGACAGCAACGACAAAAATGACGAGGGCTCCCGCCACGGCAAAGGAAGATACGTTGACACCGAACAAATGGAGGATGGCTTCACCAGCAAACAGGAAAGTAGCCATGGTAACGAACGAAATCAGGCTTACTTTGGCTGCCTTAATCTTACCCTGGCGTTGCTGCAAGTCCACAATGACGGGTATGGAACCGATGATGTCGATGATGGCGAACAGGACCACGAACGCGCTAAGTACTTCCTTCAGATTGAATTCCATCTTTTTTTACGCAAATGTAAGGTGTTTTGTCGGGATAAATATGTACTTTCGCCTTAATTTTTCAGTAGGTTAACTGAAACGGAAAATCCAACCGAATCACCGATGTCAACGTTTGATATATTTACACAACTACCTCTGTTCAAGGAGATTGAAAAAGAGGCCTTGTTTTCGTTGGTGCCGAAAATCAGTCTTGATTTCGAACATTTTCAGGAAAAGGAAACCCTTTTCAAACGCCATACATCCGTTAACGGTCTGGTTTACCTGTTGCAGGGACAAGCCTGCCTGAAGGATGAATCTGGGGAAGTAGTTCTCACCGGCCCTGCGCTTTTGTCCTGGACAGGCGTATTCGGTCAGGAAAATATCCATACTTCTGAAGCCACTACGTTGACAACCTGCAGTATCCTAACAGTGGACAGGCGTTCGCTGGTTTACCTGATCCGTACGGAACCTGCCTTTCTGGATGCCTACCTTGGAATGCTTTCTGATGCATTATTTTCCATACATTCACCCCATTGAAACGTTGAATATGAAACTCTTACGATTCTTGCTTATGACGCTCATCCTTACAGGCGCTTCTGCTGAAGCGGCCAATCCTTTTTTTACCGCGTACAAAACACCGCACGATACTTATCCGTTCGATAGAGTCAAAATCGAGCATTTCATGCCTGCTTTCGAGAAAGGCTTTACCCAGCAAAAGTCTGAAATCACCAAAATAACCGCTAGCAAAACGGCACCGACGTTCGACAACACCATCGTGGCGCTCGAACATTCGGGAGAACTGCTTCATGACGTTTCAGCCGTATTCTATACCCTGAACGGCAGCGAAAGCACCGATGCCATCATGGAACTTGCCTCCAAAATCGCCGAACTTTCCGCTCGCCACAGCAGCGAAATTTCCATGAACGCAGCACTTTTTGCCCGTGTGAAGGCAGTTTACGAACAGCGTCAGGTATTGAATTTGTCGGTTGATCAGAAAAAATTGCTCGAAGACACTTGGTTGGACTTCGTCCGCAGCGGTGCCGATTTGAAAGGCGACGACCGGGTCAAGTTTCAGGACCTGACCATCAAACTGAGCAGTCTGTCGGAAAAGTTCCACCAGAATTCCCTGAAGTCCACCAATTTGTGGTCAACCCTCATCACCGACAAGAATGAGCTGAAGGGATTGCCCGAAGGCCAGCTTGCCGCCGCTGCCGCCAGAGCCAAGGAGAAAGGTAAGGAAGGCTATCTGTTCGATCTTTCCGCTCCCAGTTACGGAGCATTGATGAAATATGCGGAAAACCGCGATTTGCGCCACGAAGTCTACTTGGCTTATGGTACCAGAGCCATGAGCGGCGAATTCGACAATCGTCCCGTCATCAAGGAAATGGTGAATGCACGACGTCAGATGTCTGTCCTGCTTGGCTATGATTCCTATGCCTCCTACGCGCTCCAACGCCGTATGGCAGAAAAACCGGAAGCGGTTTACAATCTGCTTGACAAACTGGCTGATGCCTATATGCCAGTTGCCAAAGCCGAACTGGCTGCAGTACAGGGTTTTGCCGTCGGAAAGGAAGGCAAGAACATCGATATCCAACCCTGGGACTGGAGCTTTTATTCCGAAAAACTGAAAAGTGCCAAATTTAGCATCAACGATGAAATCCTGCGCCCCTATTTCAAACTGGAGAATGTCGAGAATGGTGTTTTCGGTCTGGCTACCAAACTGTATGGCATCACATTCAAGAAAAATCCAGCCATTCCTGTTTGGAACAAAGAAGTGACGCCGTATGAAGTCTACGACAAAGACGGCCAGTATCTGGCGGTGCTGTACACGGACTTTTTCCCCCGCGCCAGCAAACGTCAGGGCGCCTGGATGAGCGACATGAACGAACAATACCGTCTCAACGGCAAAGACCACCGCCCACAAGTGAGTATCACGATGAATTTCACCAAACCAACTACCGATAAACCTGCTTTACTCACCTATGATGAAGTGACCACTTTCCTGCACGAATTTGGCCACTCCCTGCATGGCATGTTTTCTAATGTCAATTACCGTTCACAAGCCGGTACCAATGTTTACCGCGATTTCGTGGAGCTGCCCTCCCAAGTGATGGAAAATTGGGGCTGTGAAAAGGAATTTTTGGATGGCTTTGCTGTTCATTATCAAACTGGTGAAAAGCTGCCCTTCGAATTGGTTGAAAAAATCAAGGCTGCCGAAAACTACAACGTCGGTATCGGTTGCATGCGCCAACTGAGCTTTGGATACCTGGATATGGCCTGGAACGGTCTGAAAAAGGATTTCGATGGTGATGCCGCAACGTTCGAGAAACAAGCCTGGGCCAAAGCCATCGTTTTGCCAGCGCCTGCCGAATGCATGATGAGCACGGCCTTCGACCATATTTTCGCAGGTGGTTATGCCGCCGGTTATTACAGCTACAAATGGGCTGAGGTTCTGGATGCCGATGCCTACGCCTACCTGACAAGAAACAAGATTTTTGATACCGAAGCCGCCGCTTCTTTCCGCCAAAACATTCTGTCCAAAGGAGGTACAGAACACCCGATGGTGCTTTACAAGCGTTTTCGCGGACAGGAACCTGGCATTGAAGCCTTGCTTCGCCGGAACGGTATCCTGAAATAGACCCCACATGGAAATTCAAAACGACAAACAGGATTTGCTGGACAAAAGGTACATGCACATGGCTCAAATCTGGGCCGGAAATTCGTATTGTGAACGCCGAAAGGTTGGTGCCTTGCTCATTAAGGACAAAATGATCATTTCAGACGGTTATAACGGAACACCTTCAGGTTTTGAAAACATCTGCGAGGATGAGTTCAACAAGACCAAGGCGTATGTGTTGCATGCGGAAGCAAATGCTATCACCAAGGTGGCCCGATCGCACAACAGCAGTGACGGGGCTACACTTTATGTTACAGCGTCTCCTTGCATCGAATGCGCCAAACTGATCATCCAGGCCGGCATCGTCCGAGTGGTCTATGGTGAACTGTATCACATGCAGGATGGTCTGGAACTGCTTAGTAGAGCCGGTATTGACGTCGTATTTTGTGATAAAATAAACATGACTGATGAAAACGACAACTAACAACAGGGTTTGGGTACCCATATTCATGGCGCTATGCATCGTGATAGGCATGGTGATAGGCAACTTGTTGTCTGGCCGCACCGGGGATAGTGATGGAAAGTACATGAACAAGATCAATGCACTTCTATCGTTAATCGATGAAAAATATGTGGATACGGTCGATCAGGCTAAAATCGTTGAAGATGTACTCCCGCAGATTCTGGGCGAACTCGACCCGCATTCCGTCTATTTGCCTGCCAAGGACGTGGTTGCTGCCAATGAAGAAATCGAAGGCAGTTTCAGCGGTGTTGGGATTCAGTTCAACATCCAGAATGATACGGCCCGAGTTGTTTCTGTCGTGGCAAACGGTCCATCCGAGATGGCCGGTGTTCAGCCTGGTGACAAAATCGTTAAAATAAACGGTAAGCCCTTTGTTGGTATATCACTTAGCAACGACTTGGTTTTAAAGACACTACGCGGAAAGAAAGGAACATCTGTAAAGATTTCCGTGCTTAGGCACAACACGTCTCGTTTGCTGTCGTATACCATTGTGCGAGGAGACATACCTTTATACAGTGTGGATGCCCGTTACCGTATCGGTCGTGAAATCGGTTACATCAAAATGAGCAATTTCGGCAGAAACGCCCATACCGAATTTGTTCAAGCCATGATTTACTTGCGTCAGCAAAAATGCTCCAAATTCATCATTGATTTGCGTGGCAATACGGGTGGTCTGATGGAACCTGCTTTGGGAATCGCCAATGAATTCCTGCCAGCCAACCGTCTGATTTTATATACTCAAGGAAAAAGCTACCCGCGGGAAGATGTCTATTCGAACGGTAAAGGCTCGTTCCAGGCAAGCCCGCTGGTGATATTGACGGATGAATTCTCAGCTTCTTCCAGTGAAATCCTGACTGGTGCCATTCAGGACAACGACAGAGGGTATGTCGTGGGCAGACGGACCTTCGGTAAGGGCTTGGTTCAGAATGAGATATCGTTCCGTGACGGTTCAGCCGTACGCCTGACTATTGCGCGCTTCTACATACCGTCCGGGCGTTGCATTCAAAAGCCGTACACTAACGGTATCGATGCGAATTATCAAAACGATATTATGAACCGCTATCTGAAAGGGGAATTCGAATCCATGGACAGCATCAAGGTAGACAAACATTTGAAATTTAAAACTGCAGGTGGTCGCACGGTTTACGGAGGTGGTGGCATCATTCCGGATTACTTTGTGCCGCTAGATACATCAGGTATGACCAGCTGGTACAACAAGGCCGCCAATAAAGGGCTCATCTACGGGTATGCATTTGCGTATACGGATGCAAACAGGGATTCGTTGAAAACTTTCAAAACGGCAAACAAGCTTTCCGCGCATCTGGAAGATCAGGATCTGATCACACCCTTCATCGAATACGCTGCTGAACGCGGTGTTTTGGGCCGTCCCGAATTCATCAGTGGTTCCTACCCGCTGGTATTCACGCAGTTGAAAGCCTATATTGCCCGCAACATGCTGGGTGAAGATGCGTTCTGGAAAATCTTGCAGGAGAACGATGTGACGCTCACCAAAGGTGTCGAAGTTGTAACACGGACAAAAGGAGCGTCTGTTCTGTGAACTGCGTTCACAGCACAGTCCTTTCCGATAATTACAAGAGGCCGTCTCAAAACTCATTTGATTCGGCCTCTGTAGATTTCCAGTGAGGATGTTTTAAAAGGGTGTCAAGGTCAAGGCGCTGATTGACAGACACCCCGGAGTGTACTTAAGGTACATGAGGAGTGGCTGGCAATAAGTAACGAAGAGATTGACAGCCTTTTAAGACATCCTTTTAGCGGAAGAGGATGTCTTTGATGGTATCTGCCCCTGCTGCTTTATTGAGCCTTTCCACCAGATTCTGGCGCATCATCTGTAATTCGCTACGGATGATGGGGGTATCCATCTGAACATATAAAATCCTGCGATACACATACTTGTTGCCTGTGTGCGCTGCAATGACTGGTCCGACGACTTCGGACCAAGCGTCCATGATCCGCGTTTCGTGGATTTTTCCGTCAATCTGAAGATTTTTAAGGGATTCTCCCAGTATTTCTGACAAGGATTGTGCATCGCGCTTTCTCATGATTCAGTCGGAGTGATGGCGCCGTTTTCCACCAGAAATATTCGGTAATTCCTATGGGTTCGCTGCAGGAGGTGCTCAGGATTCTCCCGATTGGTATCCGTGATGAAAATCTGACCGAATTCATCACCCGAAACCAGGTTGATAATGCGTTCCACGCGGATTGCATCCAGTTTGTCGAACAAGTCGTCCAGCAAAAGGATGGGCGTTGCGTTTCCGGCTTTTTTAAGAAAGATGAATTGAGCCAGCTTAAGTGCAATCAAATAACTCTTGTTTTGCCCCTGTGAACCGACCCGTTTGATGGGATAACCGTCGAGTTCCATATCCAGGTCGTCCTTGTGAATACCCACCGTGGTGTAACCCAGAATGCTGTCGCGCTGACGGCTTCCGCGGAGACGAACGACGAGGTCTGCATCCTGGAGATGAGACGAGTAGTTCAGCTGAATGGTTTCTTTACCGCCAGAAATTTGTTGGTAGTAATTTTCGAAAACTGGGGAGAATGTATTTACGAAGGCTTGCCTTTTTTGAAAAACCAAGGTTGCTTCGCGAGCCATCATCTCTTCGTACAAATCCCAGAGTGCCTCGTCACCGAAGCCTTCTTCCTTTAGGAGCGAATTCCGCTGTGCAAGTGCTTTGTTGTAATTGATGAGGGCATTCATGTAGGCGTGGTCGTACTGGGAAATCACCATGTCCATGAAGCGCCGGCGCTCTTCGCTACCCTCGCGGATGAGTTCTTCATCGGAGGGAGAAATCAATACCAGCGGAATGCGTCCGATGTGGTCGGAAAGTCGTTCGTATTCCTTTTTATTGCGCTTGAAAATTTTACGTTGCCGTCTTTTCATACCACAATAAATTTCCTCTTCCCGCTCACCTTCCTGATACAGCGCCTGAAGCATGAAAAAATCGGCATCGTGGGTGATGTTCTGGGAATCGACGGGGTTGGAATGGCTTTTACAGAAGGATAGGTAATAGACGGCATCCAGCAGATTGGTCTTGCCCTCCCCGTTTTTCCCGAAAAAACAATTGATGCCGGGTGAAAAGGCCAGTGTGGCTTCCCGGATGTTCTTAAAATTCAGGACAGTGAGTTGAGTCAGTTGCATTGGGCCTCCGGATAGCGTTTTTCGGTACACAAATGTAGAAAAAAGCAGGGATAAATTTGGGAATCAAATGAATTAATGTACTTTTGTACACCAAAAATTTACGAACCATTCAACCCTAAGTCCAACAGATATGTCAACAAGCAACCAAGAAGGTAAAGACGAATTGCAACAAGTTAATGAGGCATTAAGCCGTTCCGAACAATTCATCGAAAAAAATCAAAAGAACCTGCTGATTGCACTGGCAATCATCGTCGTCGTTGTGGGTGGTGTCCTGTATTTCCGTCACGGTTATCTGGTACCCAAAGAGAAAGCCGCTCAGGAAATGATTTTTATCGGCGAACAATATTTTGCAATGGATTCTTTTCAGCTTGCACTGAACGGTGACGGAGCTGAATTTATTGGTTTTGAAGGTATCATCGATGATTACGGTGTGACCAAGACGGCCAAGTTGGCTGCAGCATACGCTGGTCTCTGTTACAAGAACATGGGCAATTTTGAAAAAGCAGCCGACTATCTGAACCGCAGCAAAGCCAGCGACATCATGGTTTCTCCTGCTATCACCGGCGCTGTCGGTGACTGCTATGTCGAAATGGGCGACTTGAACAAAGCTGTCAACTATTTTGAGCAGGCAGCCAAAGTAAACAACGAACTTTTGGCCCCCATCTATCTGATGAAAGCTGGTCGTACATACGAAGCTCTTGAAAAATGGGGCAAAGCTGTAAAGATTTACGAACAGTTGAAAGAACGCTATCCACTTTCTCAGGAAGGTCAGGACATCGATCGTTTTATTGATCGCGCTAAAGCAAAGTAATAATTGGCTACCCAATACCACAACCTTTCGGATTACGATCCGACCACGATGCCCGACGCTTCAGCCCTGAAGGTCGGCATTGTTGTTGCTGAATGGAACTATGAAATTACGTCTAAGTTGCTGGAGGGTGCTGTCCATACGTTGACAGCCAATGGTGTCAAGGTTTCGAATATTGTTGTGAAGTGGGTGCCAGGGAGTTTTGAACTGGTTTTTGGTGCCAGGGTGATGGTCCGATACGAAATGGATGTTGTCATTGTGCTGGGTTGTGTCATTCGTGGGGATACGCCGCATTTTGAATATGTTTGCTCGGGTGTCACACAGGGAATCACGCAATTAAATTTGTCCGAAAATATTCCGCTCATCTTTGGTCTGCTGACCAACGATACGATGCAGCAGTCTATTGACCGTGCCGGTGGGATTCACGGCAACAAGGGTGACGAAGCCGCAATAACTGCTATTAAAATGGCTGCACTAAACAGGATTTCACGATAATAGTATCTTATGCATTTGAAATAGAGGGTAAATCAAAAGTGAAAACTTTGAAATATCCTCTTTCCTTTTGTGCAAAAATAATCAGCGCTCCCTTCTGTCCAGCGGCATACCCTCCGTCTCCACTAGTCCGGGCTTGTGAACGCTCGACTCCGGCACGATTTGCTAGTCTCTTACGAGCCGTCACAAATTGTTTTGCCGGACTCTTCGTGTTCCCTGCACCCGTCCGTCGATGTCGACGTCAGGTACGCCGCTTCCCATCAGTTCGCTTCCCTGACCGTATTAGTGCACTCGGTTATTTATTCCGAAATCTCGATTTTGATAATTTCATCACCGCCGCGAATTTTGTCAATCACTTCCAGGCCTTCGACGACACGGCCGAAGCAGGTGTGGTTGCGGTCCAGGTGAGCGGTGTTGTCGCGAGAGTGACAGATGAAGAACTGGGAACCACCGGTGTTGCGTCCGGCATGTGCCATGGATAAGACGCCCCGGTCGTGGTATTGGTTTCCGCCTGTCAGTTCACAGGGAATGGTATAACCAGGACCACCGGCACCGGTACCGTCGGGGCAACCACCCTGAATGACAAAGTTGGGAATGACGCGGTGGAAGGTCAGTCCATCGTAAAAGCCGCTCTCTGCCAATTTTATAAAGTTTGCTACTGTTTTAGGAGCATCCTGCTCGTAAAACTCCACTTTCATATCACCTTTTTCTGTAAAGATCGTTGCTCGTTTCATACTAGTTTTTTAGTGTCATTAAAAATATTCCATATCCTATACCCGCCAAATCCGTTGAACGCGCCATTTGGAATGCCATGCACTTCCCATCGTCACTGATGACCGGATTCGAACTTTTATATCCTTTGTAATTGCTGAAAAAGGTCAGCCGTTCCAGTTGACCACTTCCGTCCAAAGTCAGTTTGTAAATATCCACCGCACCCGTTTCCTTGTCGCATTCAACCAACGTATGCTTTCCGTCCGGGAAAATGCCTTCTGGTTCGTCGTATTGTTTGTCAGCCTTCGACATATTGGTGATGGCGCCTGTTACCAGGTCGAGCAGCATGACTTCAGTCCCCTGAAATCCATACCCCGAGAAGGTCATGGTTTTTTCCAAAGGTGGAACGAAATTCTGCACTTCAATATCTTTGTAAATCGTGTTCAAATTATCAAAAATCACTTTCTTACCTGATAATTCCGGGATGCCGTTTTTATACACGATATCGGCCTGATAGAAAAGATACTGACCCTGTTTCAGGCTGTCCGGGTATTGGTTGTAAGCAACAGTCCAGGCAATTTTTATATTTTTGCGGGACACGGCTGGGCCTTCACTGCACTTGGTTCCCAGCCTGACAGGAGGTTTCGTGTAGCTTTTGTCCAAGACCCAGAGTTCAGCCTTCAATTGCCTGTTTACGTGTGGTTTGGCTGCATCAAAACTGGTGCAACCGGAGAGAAGGACATCACCGTTGGCCAGATAAAGGGCACGGGTGAAACCGCCGTGAAAAAAGTGGCTGGTTATCAACGAAATCTTTCTGGTGGACAATTCAACCTCGAAAACATCACCATACGTTTTCCCGACGAACAGGATTTTTTTTCCATCGTGCGAAAAATCGGCCCGTTCACCAAACTGTGTGATGCGTGTGATGTTGGCAGGTAAATGATCCTGCGGATTTCCGGCCAATTGTTGAGCTTGTATAGAAACACAAAAAGCCAAGGCAATACTTAAAAAAACTGTTTTCATGCTGTTATTTGTTAGATTTAAATTATTTATCCTGCTATGGCAACCCCGATAAAATGCCCGATTGCAAACGTGATTGCAGCCGCTGCCAATCCAAAGAATACTTGCCTGAAACCGGAAAGCCATACGCTCTTACCAGTGAAAAGCGTTATTGCCCCTCCAATCAAGAATAGTCCAGTTGCGCTCATGCCGACACTTAATAAAATGGCATTCAGGCCGTTGGTAAAGATAAACGGAATGACCGGGATAACGGCACCGATCGAAAACAAAACAAAGGAATAGACCGCCGCTTCCATGGCCGAACCTTCCAATTCATCCGGATTGATACCCAATTCTTCTCTGACTAGAAACTGATGCGCCTGGTTCTTATCGCTCATGATCGTTTCTGCCATCTGATGCGCCTGCTCTTCAGGTATGCCTTTTGCCCTATAAATCAGAGCGATTTCTCTCATTTCACCTTCCGGATTTGTTTCCAATTCATCCATTTCCACCTGCATCTGATTCTCGTGCAATTCCTGCGAACTTTTGACTGAAATCCATTCGCCCAATGCCATGGACAGGCCTCCGGCAAGCAAACCTGCCACGCCAGCCAGTAATACACCCTGCTGCCCTGCAGTTGCACCAGCAATACCCATCACCAGACTGAAATTGGATACCAATCCGTCGTTTCCGCCCAAAACGGCAGCGCGTATGGCGTTTCCACCAGGAGATTTATGTTGCCTTTCAAATTTCGAAAACTGCGTCATGGTTGCTTTCTCGTCTTTCTCGAGGATGGAACGAAGGATCTTTACATGGTTGGTTTCCGACCCGGTTATTTCCATCTTGTTCCTTTTCTTGGTGGAAATAATCGCCGATGAAAGGCTTTTCTCGGTATCCATCAACGCCCCCAAGACAGTGTCATAGCCAAAAACTTTCCCGATTGTATTCAGCGTTTTTGCTCTCCACGAAGGGTTCAGGAGGTTTTCCAGGCTAAACCCGGCTCGTGTTGCAAAAGCTTCTGCATGACCTTTCTCAATAGCACTCATCTGAAAAAAAACATCGGCGATGATCGGGTCCTTTTCATTTTCCGCCAGTTTCCTGTACAAATAACATGCGTCGATTTCGGTTTGAATGTTGTTGTTCATTTTTCAATTAGTTGATGTCCAGGCCAAAGGTCCTGTACAGAAGTTCCATGTTCGGATTTTTCTGAATCATGGCTTCCAACTTGTCTCTGGATGTGAACGGACGGACCAATTCACCTGCTTCGGCCAGTCGGACTGTCATTTTAATCCGATTGTTCTTGAGATTCTGATGCAGATGTCTTTCAATGGGTATGGTGAGGTCCTGGAATTTCTTTTCCAACGGTTGGTTCTGTACCGTCACTACAATTTCGTAGTCCTCTTTCAGTACCGGCGGGTTGGATTTCATAGCATTCACCAGGTGGGTATCCTCCTTGATGGTATCGATGAAAATGTTCCAGGAGCGTTGCAGCGCTTCGGCCGTAAAGGGTTGGTTCAGCAGTAACTTTTCATCTTCTTCCTCGGGTTTTTCAATTGTTTCTTCCTGCTTTTGACGTAAAGAAACGGTTTGAAGGGAGCGAAAGGTATGTGGAACGTTGGTTTCCTTTTTTACACCGACAGGAGCAGATGCGGTGCTCCCTTTTGGGACCTCTTGCGTGCCTGTCGTGTTTGAAACAGACGGTACTGTCTTGACTGCAAGTTTAGTCGGATGTTCAACGGTTGATTTTTCAAGTACAACGAGTTCTTTCACCGCAGGAAGCACCGATACTGGCAGAGGGAAAATCGGAGGTTGTTCGTCCTGGGTCAGGAATTCACTGATTTTTTTTTTGATCCGAAAGCTGAGCGATCCGGATGAGAGCCAATTCGATGAGCAGCCGTTTGTTTTTGCTTTCCTTGTAAGCCAGGTCGGTATCGTTGGCCAGTTTTATGGCCGTATACAGGAAGAGATTGGTGCAAAGTGTCGCCTGTTCCTGGTATTTATTTCGGATGCTTGCACCAACTTCCAGCAGCACGAGCGTGGCCGGATCTTTGCAAACCATCAAGTCCCTAAAATGAGCACTCATGCCGGTAATGAAATGCTGTCCTTCGAATCCGTTGTTCAGGATGTCGTTGAAAATCAGCAGCGCAGCGCTTACGTCGCCTTTCAGCAGCGCTTCAGTCAGTTTGAAATAGTAGTCGTAATCCAGTACGTTCAGGTTGTCGATGACGTTCTGGTAGGTGACGGTCCCGTTGCCGTAGCTGGAAACCTGGTCGAAGATGGACAAGGCGTCGCGCATGCCGCCGTCGGCTTTCATGGCAATGATATTCAGGGCTTCGTCCTCGGCAGAAACGTTTTCCGAGCTGGCCACGTGCTGCAAGTAGCCCACGATGTCGTGGATGCTGATGCGGTTGAAATCGTGGATCTGGCAGCGGGAAAGGATGGTCGGGATGATCTTATGTTTTTCGGTCGTGGCCAGGATGAAAATGGCATGGTGCGGCGGCTCCTCCAGCGTTTTCAAAAACGCATTGAAAGCTGAAGCGGACAGCATGTGTACTTCATCTATGATATAAACCTTATATTGACCGAGTTGCGGCGGAATGCGAACTTGATCCACCAGGCTGCGGATATCGTCCACTGAATTATTGGAGGCGGCGTCCAGTTCAAAAATGTTCAGGGAGCGCTGGTCAATGAAACTTTTGCAGGATTCACATTCGTTGCAGGCTTCACCGTCTGCCTTCGGATTCGAGCAGTTGATGGTCTTGGCGAAAATGCGTGCACAGGTTGTTTTCCCTACACCACGCGGTCCACAGAACAGATAGGCATGAGCCAACTGCTTGTTTTTGATCGCATTCTTGAGGGTAGTGGTGAGCGCTGACTGTCCAACCACCGATTGAAAGGTGTCGGGGCGGTATTTTCGGGCGGAAACAAGGTAGTTCTCCATGCGTGCGTCAGCTTTTTCTTGTGCCCTGCAAATGTAGCAAAATCGTTCGTTAATTCCAAACAGTCGTTTCTCGTGACTCGGCATAGTCGAAGCCAGCTTCGCCTCTACGCTCGCTACTCAAAACGTTCTGAAAATTTCTATGCGCCCAATCTTTTTTCAGAAAAAATCAATTACTTTTGCCAAGTACATCACTCTGTATCCAATACCCTGAAATGGACAAACTGAAAGCGATATTCCATAAAATCAAGCCATTCTTGAATAAATACCTCATCACCATCGTGGTGTTCCTGGCATTTATCATTTTTGTGGATGAGAACAATGTGATCCGCAGGGTGCAATATGAAACCAAGATCCGTCAACTCAAACAGGACATCCGCCACTACCGCAAGCTCAGCGAAGAGAGCGAAAAAAAGCTGAAAATGCTACATTCGAGCGATGCCGAGCTGGAACGTGTGGCCAGGGAAGATTACCTGATGAAAAAACCCAATGAAGATGTTTTCATTGTGGAATAACCTACAACTATGTTGAAAAAAGTCTATAATGTGCTGTTTATGCTGGGTGCCATCCTGGTTTTAGTTTCCTCCGTCCTAGTGATGGAAAACGTCCTTTGGGGAAAATACGTGTTTGCAGCCGGTACGGCCATGTTTATTGTGAGCCGCATGCGCAGTACCTACGAAGGAGAAGATTTTCGTCTGAAACGGCTGAACAGGCTGTATTTCCTGTCCTCATTGTTCATGCTTGGTATCTCGTACATGCAGTTCAAGGGTTTGAAATCCTGGGTGGCCGTCTTGTTGATGGTGGCACTAACCGAACTTTACGTAGCCGTTCGTATTTCCTGGTATGAAAAGGAAAACAAGGAAAAGGATGGTTCTTCCGAATCTGACGGATCCGAATCCGACGGGAAATAATCTTTTTGTGTCCAGCTCCTCGTTTCGCTTTCAGCAGTTTGAGGTCTTTCACGACCGCTGCGGCATGAAAGTGGGTACCGACGGGGTTTTGCTGGCTGCCTGGGTGCAGCCTTCCAATGCCCGTCGCATCTTGGATGTAGGAACCGGTAGCGGTTTGATTGCACTGATTCTGGCACAGCGTTCAGCAGCTGAAATCATTGGTGTTGAATTCGATACCGCAGCAGCGAACCAGGCTTTAGAAAATGCAAAGAATTCACCTTGGTCCGATCGGATTCACATTGTAAACGAAGATTTCCGCACCTATAAGGAAGACTTTTTTGACCTGATCGTTTCCAATCCACCATTTTTTCAGAATGACCTGAAGGCGCCTGCACTCTTGCGAAACCAGGCGCGCCATGATGTCACGCTTTCGCACGTGGAACTGATTTCAAAGGCTGAACGCTTGCTTACACCCGAAGGCCGGTTGGCAGTCATAATTCCGAGCTCTTCCCAACAGGAATTTGAAGAATTGTGCTGGACATCAAAACTCTTTCTAAAGCGATGCTGTGATGTTTCCACCATCGAAGGTCAAGCCCCGAAACGGGTTCTGCTGGAATTCTCCTGTCAACGCGCTGAAACCGAACGCACGACTCTGGCCGTAGGAATAAAGGGCAATGCTCGTTCGGACGCCTATTCTGCGCTTACTTCCGACCTCTATTTGAAGCGCTGATTCTACCTTCCATCTTTTGTACGACTGAGATTTTTTGGTTACCTTTGCAACCTGAAAAAATTACCGTCGTATGTCTAAGAAATTCACCGAGTATTCCGGTTTTGATTTGTCCGCCATCAATCAGGAAATCCTGAAAAAATGGGATGCTAAGGATTTGTTCCACAAGAGTATGGCTATCCGCGAAGGCGCGCCCTCTTACGTATTTTACGAAGGACCGCCTTCTGCCAACGGCATGCCCGGCATTCACCACGTCATGGCCCGTTCCATCAAGGACATTTTCTGCCGCTACAAGACCATGAAGGGGTATCAGGTACTCCGCAAAGCCGGCTGGGATACGCACGGACTGCCTGTTGAGCTCGGTGTGGAAAAGGCGCTTGGCATTACAAAAGAGGACATTGGCAAGACCATTTCCGTGGCTGAATACAACGCCGCCTGTCGCAAGGACGTGATGAAGTACACCAAGGAATGGGAAGACCTGACCCACCAAATGGGTTACTGGGTCAACATGGACGACCCCTATATCACCTACGACAGCCGCTACATCGAAACATTGTGGTATCTTCTGAAGGAACTGTACAAGAAGGGCCTGATGTACAAAGGCTATACCATTCAGCCCTATTCTCCTGCCGCAGGTACCGGACTTAGCTCGCATGAGTTGAACCAACCTGGCTGTTATCGCGACGTGAAGGATACCACCTGCGTGGCTCAGTTCAAGATCAAAAACCCCAAAGCGGAATGGACCACGTTTGGAGCTGCTTATTTTCTGGCTTGGACCACCACGCCATGGACCTTGCCTTCCAACACCGCACTTTGCGTCGGCCCGAACATCACGTATATTTCCGTCAAGACATTCAATCCCTATACCGGCCTGCCGATGACTTGTATCTTGGCCAAAGACCTGCTCCACATCCATTTTAACCCCAAAGCCGCTGAAATCGCATTCGGTGATTACAAAGCCGGTGACAAACTGGTGCCGTTTGAAGTCCTGGGCGAATGCAAAGGCAGTGAACTTGTTGGTTTAGAATATGAACAGCTTATTCCTTGGGTGTACCCCGGAGAAAACGCTTTTAAAGTAATTTCAGGCGACTTCGTGACTACCGAGGACGGTACCGGGATCGTGCACATTGCGCCGACATTCGGTTCAGATGACGACCGTGTAGCCAAAAACTTCGGCATCGCACCTCTTTTGATGACCGATAAGGAAGGAAATTCCCGCCCCATGGTGGATCCGACCGGTAAGTTCTACCGACTGGAAGACCTAGATGCAACGTTCGTGGAAGAACGGATGGATGCTGCCTTGTACAGTCAATTTGCAGGTGTCTATGTCAAGAATGCCTACGATTCAACGAAGACCGATAGTGATCCGACCATCGATGTGGACCTCTGCGTCATGCTCAAACAGCAGAACCAGGTATTCAAGATCGAAAAACATACCCACAGCTACCCGCATTGCTGGCGTACCGATAAACCGGTGCTCTACTATCCGCTGGACAGCTGGTTTATCAAGTCCACGGCCTGCCGCGAACGTATGATGGAACTCAACGAAACCATTCAGTGGAAACCGACCTCCACCGGCACGGGACGCTTCGGCAAATGGCTGGAGAACCTGAACGACTGGAACCTTTCCCGCAGCCGCTACTGGGGCACACCGCTGCCCATCTGGCGAACGGAAGACGGTTTGGAAGAGATTTGCATCGGTTCTGTGGCTGAATTGCATGCAGAAATCGAGAAGTCTGTGAAATTCGGCTTGATGAGCAACAACCTGCTTGGCGATTTCCAGCCAGGCGTTTATGCCAAAGATAATTACGACAAAATTGACTTGCACCGCCCGTACATGGACGATGTGATCTTGCTTTCCGTTACTGGCAAGCCCATGAAGCGCGAAACGGACCTCATCGACGTTTGGTTCGACTCAGGCGCCATGCCCTACGCCCAGATCCATTATCCGTTCGAGAACAAGGAAGCCTTCGACAAAGGGGAGAATTTCCCTGCCGACTTTATAGCCGAAGGCGTGGATCAGACCCGCGGTTGGTTTTTCACCCTGCATGCCATTGCCACCATGGTATTCGATACCGTTTCGTTCAAGAATGTGGTTTCCAATGGCTTGGTGCTCGATAAAAATGGCAACAAGATGTCCAAACGCCTCGGCAACGCGGCAGATCCATTTGTAACCATCAAAAAATATGGTTCCGACCCCCTGCGTTGGTACATGATCACCAACGCTTCGCCCTGGGACAATTTGAAATTCGACACCGAAGGCATCGAAGAGGTGCGTCGCAAATTCTTTGGAACCCTGTACAATACCTATTCGTTCTTCGCACTATACGCCAATGTGGACGGTTTCACAGACGAGCAGACGGCGATTCCTTTTGAAAAACGTCCTGAAATCGACCGTTGGGTCATATCTCAGCTAAACAGTCTGATAAAGGAAGTGGACGATTGTTACTTCAACTACGAACCGACCCGTGCCGGTCGTGCCATCAGCGATTTCGTCAGTGAAAACCTGAGCAACTGGTACGTGCGCCTTAACCGCAAACGTTTCTGGGGTGGTGAATTCACCCAAGACAAACTCTCTGCCTATCAGACACTTTACACCTGTCTGGAAACGGTTTCCCGCCTGATGGCTCCCATTGCACCGTTCTACGCCGACCAATTGTTCTGCGACCTGAATGCAGTGACAGGCAAGGATGCTTCGGAATCCGTGCATCTGGCCGATTTCCCGAAATTCGACGAAACGATGATCGATACGAAGCTGGAAACCCGCATGCAGCTGGCTCAGCAGATTTCTTCCATGGTGTTGGCGCTAAGACGCAAGGTGAGCATCAAGGTGCGTCAGCCACTCACTGCGATCATGGTGCCGGCTGTGGATGCCGAACAAAAGGAACAGATTGAAGCCATCAGCTCCCTGATTCTGAGCGAAGTAAACATTAAGTCCCTGAATTTTGTGGAAAACACTGCCGGCATTCTGGTGAAACGCATCAAGCCCGACTTCAAAAAATTGGGCCCGAAATGTGGCAAACAGATGAAGCAAGTCGCCGCCTTATTGACAGAACTGTCTCAGGAAGCCATTGCCGAATTCGAAGCAAAGGAGCAGTACCTGTTGATGGTGGACGGTTCAGAAATCCTTGTCGAAACCTCCGATGTGGAAATCCTTTCCGAGGACATTCCGGGTTGGCTGGTAGCCAATGATGGTCGCCTGACAGTGGCATTGGATATCACCATCACCCAGGAACTCAAACAGGAAGGACTGGCACGAGAGCTGGTGAATCGCATCCAAAACATACGCAAGTCCAACGGTTTTGACATCACCGATAAGATTAGTATACAACTAACAGAAAATGAGGAAGTTAAATCCATTATGCACGATTGGTCAACGTACATCATGACGCAAACACTGGCCGGAAAATTCGAGCTTGTAGCTACCGTTCAGGATGGTACGGCACTCGATCTGGAGGAAATGAATTTATTTATCAACATTCAGAGAATCGGTTGAAAATTTTGACCGTTTCGGTTGGTGTTGCTATGCTATTTGCCTATATTCGCAGATTATTTTTTTAAACAGCTTTCGATTACTATCAACTTTCTTTGTAAATACGAAATTTATGTCAGACAAAATCAGATATTCCGATGCAGAACTCGAAGAATTCCGCGCAATCATTGAAGAAAAACTGGCCAAAGCCCAAGATGATTACGAACAGCTGAAGGCCAGTGTCACCAACATGGACGGCAATGACGTCATGGATACTTCGCCCACGTTCAAGATTTTTGAAGAAGGAGCCAATACGATGCTGAAGGAAGAAACCGGCCGCATGGCTCAGCGTCAGATGAAGTTCATCCAACACCTTGAAGCAGCCATCATACGTATTGAAAATAAAACGTACGGCATCTGCCGCGAAACCGGCCTGCTGATCCCCAAGGAACGTCTTCGTGCCGTTCCGCATGCCACCCTTTCGATTGAAGCCAAGGAACGAAAATAAGATGCCGAAACTTTCAAGAGGCTGGGCGGTCTCGCTGCTAATTTTCCTGGTTTTGCTGGCTGATCAGTGGCTCAAAATCTGGGTGAAAACCCACATGGTTATGCACGACAGTATCCGTATAACCGATTGGTTTTACATCTTTTTTACGGAAAACAACGGCATGGCTTTTGGTATTGAGCTTTTTGACAAGTTGTTCCTGACCCTTTTCCGCATTGCCGCTGTTGCCGGATTGTTCTGGTATGTTTCCAGAATCATCAACAAACAATCTACCCGCACTGGTTATCTGGTCTGCATATCCCTAATCATTGCAGGCGCCATGGGTAATATTATTGATTGTCTGTTTTACGGTTTGGTTTTTGACCACAGTTTCGGACAGTTGGCCACATTCCTGCCTGCAGGTGGTGGATACGCTTCATTCTTCTATGGAAAAGTGGTCGATATGTTTTATTTCCCGCTGATAGACACGTATTGGCCCTCCTGGATGCCTTTTGTAGGAGGTGATCCATTTGTTTTCTTCAGACCCATCTTCAACATTGCAGATTCCTCCATTTCTGTAGGTATCTTTATCCTTTTGCTGTTTTACCGTAAAGATTTGTCGGAAGTTTCTACCTCCAAAATCCTTCCGGAAGCACCTGAAAACCCATGATCTCCCTTTCCAAAATCAGGCTGATCCTTGGGTGTTGTCTGCTGTTGGCTCTTTTCAGTTCATGCAGACCCAGGGGTGTCCTTTCCCGTAAGGAAATGGTCGATGTGCTGTTTGACATCCATTTGACTGAAGCCGCTGTCAGTGGGATTTATGGGCCCATCCCCGAGGAATGGACCCATGGTCTGGAAACAGATTACTTCAGAGATATGGCTTACCGATCCGTATTACGCAAGCATCATTTGACCCAGGAGGAATTTTACACTTCTGTTTCCTGGTACAGCAATCATATGAACCTGTATGAAAAGGTATACATTGATGTTCAGCAGAAAATGGATGATTTCAAAACTGCCGTCGATCAAGGTACGTTTGATCAGATCCGTTCCATGACCAAGTATGGGGCGGATACCGCTAAAATTCGTGCGATGTATACCTTTGGTCTGTATCGTCGGGACACGATTCCTGTCCGTCGATTGTATCTGACTGCCGATTCATTGCCTTCCAATAGTTTGTGGTTAACCAATCAATGGATGTATCGTATTCCAAAAGATACTGTCCGCCTGAATCTCTTTCCTCAGTTGTTCATTCATTCGGTGTTCAATACGTCCGATCCGGATACGTTGAAAATGAAAGCGGATTCACTCCTCAGGCAAAACGCTGCTCCAATCATACTAAACAACCGTAATGAAATTTTGGCACCCGGTGCTCGTCGTTTGCCCACCCGAAATTTCAGGGAAGTACCTAAAAGTGAGCAAATTCGCAAACGTTTCCAACAAAGAGCGGTGGAGCAGGAGCGAATAAAGCATTCGGAGGCAGAAAGGCTACGGAAAGAGCGGATTGAGGCCAGCAAAAAGGTGGAACCCAATCACTGGAAATAAAATCAGACTTTTTGAAGTGCCCGCCTGCGGAATTCGGAACAGACAATGGCTGTTGCCACGGAAACATTCAGGGATTCCGAACCGGTTGCTCCTACCGGATAATCCGGAATGAACAATTTGTCGGTGATCCATTTTTCGACAGCTTGAGAAATACCGCTTCCTTCATTTCCCATGACGATGATGCCTTCGTTCTGAAGTTCAGCCTCATACAGAATTTTTCCTTTCAGGAAAGTTCCATATACCGGCATTTGAACGGATTCCAGAAAAGTTGAAAGATCGGTGTATTGAATTCGGATCCGTCCGATGGCACCCATGGTGGCCTGTACGGTCTTTGGATTAAAGGCGTCGACCGTTCCGATGGAACACAGCACGTTACGAATACCAAACCAGTCGGCAATGCGCAAGATAGTACCCAGATTGCCGGGATCCTGTACATTGTCAAGTGCCAGGCTTAGATTGCCCTTAAGTTGCTCGGGTTTTAGTTCGTAAGAAGGTATTTCAAAAACAGCCAGTGCTTCCTGTGGGTTTTTCAGCAGACTGGCTTTTCGGATCTCTTCATGCGTTGCATCTACAACTTCAGTGGCACGTAAACCAGGGTGCGATGCAAGCCATTCGGACGTTGCAGCTAGAAAACGGCAGGGGAGGAGTTCCAACAGATCGGTGCAGCATTTACTGCCTTCAGCCAAAAACAAATTCTGTTCTTGCCTGAACTTTTTCTGTTCCAATGATCGAATCCATTTTTGTTTGGCCTGACTCAGCATTTCATACGGTTTTGCTCACAAAACTACAAAAGAAAAACCGTCCCGGGAAATTTGTCATCTCTCATTTGTCAACTTTGTCGGGAAAATGTACATTTGTATAAATTAACCTAGTATTAAATGCGCAGACCAGTCCTGCTTCTTACACTACTGACACTGTTCCTGCTTTCAGCTTGCAATACGTTCAAGTATGTGCCGAAGGATGCGTATTTGCTGCATTCGGTCAAACTGGTTCAGAAAGGCATGCAGCCCTCGGATGTCAATTACAACATCTACCTGCATCAGGTTCCCAACGAACGTTTCCTGAATTTTCTGGACTTGAACCTAGCCTTTTACAATATGTCTGGCAGGGATACCAGCAAATGGATCAACCGGACACTTCGGAAAATTGGTGAAGAGCCTGTTATCTTCGATCCGGCCAAAAATGAACGGTCCAGATTGACGCTGCAGAATCTGATGGTGAATCAAGGGTATTTCAATGCCATCGTTCAGGAGGATGTGCAGTTCAAGAAGCGCAGGGCATACGTGACCATCACCATGAACGGAAATTCACCCTATACCATCAACAAATTCGAATTCGTTTCCAATGGAGACAGTCTTGACCTCTGTGTTGAAAAGGCCATGAAGTCTACCGATATCCATTCCGGTATGCTTTTAAGCAGTGAAAAGCTGGACGGGGAACGGAACAGGTTGGTCAAGTATTTACAGGAAAAAGGCTATTATGCCATTCAGAAGGATAATTTCTATTATCGGGTGGACAGTACCCTTGGAAACAGTACGGCGAACGTCTTGTTGATGTTGAAGTCTTTACTGCCGGATACTACCATAAACCCGACCACTGGAGTCCGAGTGAAAGATTTCAGCCATTCGGTCTATCGGTTCAGAAATGTGTATTTCATGCTGGATGTGGATATGGCCAGTTTTAACAGGCAATCGGCTTCCGGCGTAAATGCAGGAGGTGCTTCCATTTTCAGCCTGACTGGTTACGATACCCTGACAACCAACGGATACAAGACAGTCTACAAGGATAAGCCTTTCATTTCTTCGAACGCATTGATTGCGAATTGCCGGATTGTGCCCGGACAGATTTTCGATGTCAATATGGTGAATCGTACGTATGCTAGGCTGAACTCGCTCCAGTATATGAAGTATGTGAATATCCGTTTTGCAGAAGTGCCTTCTAATGCTATGGATGAACGGTATTTGGATTGTTACATCGTCTTGTCACAAAATCAACTTCAAGGCGTGGGCTTTGACGTCGAAGGAACTAATACGGCCGGTGATTTCGGTATTGCCGGAAACGTCAGTTATACCCACCGCAATCTGTTCAATGGTTCGGAAATGTTACAGACTAAACTCCGCGGTGCTTACGAAGCTGTTTCGGTCCAGTCAAGCAATTACATTGAACTGGGTGGTGAAATCAACCTGACCTTGCCCGAATTCAAAGCGCCTTTCCTAAAAGCCAGTTTCAAGCAAAAGGTGGATGCGACAACGGAGTTCAGAACGACTTATCAGTTGATGAGCAGACCCGAGTTTGATCGAACGGTTGCATCCATGGGTGTCCGATACAACTGGTCGCAACAGAATCTGCGCCAAACCTATGATTTGTTGGACCTTAGTTACACCTATATGCCGCGGGTTTCCCCCTATTTTGATACAACATATCTGAAATCGAACTCCTACCTCAAATACAGTTACCAAGATCATTTTATATTGCGTTCTGCCTATACTTTTTCGTATTCCAGTGTTCCCTTCGGTTCTGTCAGTCGGGATTACTATACCTGGAAGGGTAGTTTCGAATCGGCGGGCAATCTGCTGTATGCCGCATATGCATTGACGGGAGCACCCAAGGATTCCGTCGGTTTCTACAAGATCGGAAAAATAAATTTCAGCCAGTACCTTCGTGGGGAGCTGGAATACGCCAGGTGTTTGACGCTCGATTCAAGGAGTCGTCTGGCCTATCGTGCCGGTATAGGTTTGGCTTTTCCCTACGGGAATTCAACCATCCTGCCGTTTGAAAAGCGCTTTTACTCAGGAGGAGCCAACTCCGTACGTGGTTGGTCTGTACGGACGCTAGGTCCGGGATCGTATTTCAATCCGGGCACCCGAATCAATTACATGAACCAGTCCGGTGATATGAAGCTGGATTTGAGCGTGGAATACCGTGGCACTCTTTTCTGGGTGGTGGAAGGCGCACTTTTTGCCGATGCAGGCAACATCTGGACCCTGAAATATTACAGCGAACAACAAGGTGGTCAATTCAAACTGAACAGTTTCTACAAACAACTGGCAGGAAGCGTCGGTGCCGGTATCCGCCTGGCTTTCGACTACTTCCTGATTCGTGTGGATGCAGGGATGAAAGTTTACGACCCGTCTTCCAACCTGACCGACCATTGGCGCATCCGCCACATTGACAATTGGGATGATTTTGCCCTGCATTTTGCCGTGGGTTATCCTTTCTGATTTCAGAATTTTTTACTTACCTTTGTCCCCGTTTTAAAACATCCCTTTAGAAAAAAATAGGGGTCCGGTAGCTCAGTTGGATAGAGCAACAGCCTTCTAAGCTGTGGGTCAAGAGTTCGAATCTCTTCCGGATCACAAAAGAAAAAATGGAGTGCGCTAAATATCAGTTATTTAGTCTGCTCCAATTTCTTTTTTCATACCCCATAGCATACAGAATACTTCGGGCATGGTTCCCCTGCAAACCAGGCTGCCGGTTTCTTTGCTGGGGCATTGGAAATGAAGGCAACTATATTGATTGTCCATTACTCCAAAGTCAGGTGATGAAACCACGTGAAGTGTTGACAGGGCGTCCATCATGCCCGTACCGGTAGCTTTCAGGTAGGCTTCTTTCATCGTCCAGATTTTAAGAAAGGATGCTGTCCCAGGGAATTGGTCAAGCAGAAGTCGCTCGTCCGGTGAGAAAGCGTAATCGGCCAAAGAATCGATTTCGTTTGGAGGAACGTTTCCTTCGAGATCAATACCGATTTCCTGGAACTGGTTTACTCCTAACAAAAAAGCGTCGTTGGTGTGGCTAAGACTGAAATGAAGCGGAGTGTCCTGTAAATAGAGTTTTCCACGAAAATTCTTTTGAAGATCCGCGTAAAGGATTGACTTTCCCATGAATGTCGTTAACACGGATTCCAAACAAGCATGGGCATCCGAAGGAGTCCCTTTTCCGTAAATCAACAACAACTTGCCAGATAAGAGTTCAAACTGAACGGATTCCGAAGACATGTACTTCGAAAATTCAGTAACAGCCTTAAAATCAACGTTGATTCTCAATTTCGTTTAGTCTATCAGTCAATAGCATAGCAAAGATAGCGTCGTTGGGGGGTGCGAAGAGTTCCGAATGTTCGCCGGGAACATTTTCGATGACAACACCGTTTTGGGCATACTTGCTCCATCCGTAAGTTTTGGGTTCTTCAATGTAAAACATTTGTTTGCCTGCGCGGAAAAGATCGATGGTCACTGGCGCGGGTTTCAGAACATACCTGTTCAGGGCTGTGTCGATGATGACAGAAGCTTTGGTACTCAGATAAACTGGTTGCTCATTCGTGGAAGTAGACGGCGTATCGAGTGCTTTTATCAGCCCGAACCGGGAAGCGTAATAGTATAAAGTTCCCCGTATGTTTTTGGCTTTTTGTCGGAGGAACTTGACCTTGCCTTCTTTGGATTCTCGCAGGAGTGCATATAGGAAGAATGCTGGCTTACCGACCAAAGCCTTTAATCGATGAGTCAGTTTACCGAAAAAGGACCGATGTTCACTGGCAAAGGTGGTAACGGTATCGATGACACCTAGGAAGGCCACTTTTTGACTTTGTTCCAACAATTGTCTGGCCATTTCGAAGGCGATGAAACCTCCCAGGGAAAAGCCAAAGATGGCGTAGGGGCCTTCGGGTTGGTTTTTGCGAATTTCGGTGACATAATCGTTGGCCATTTCTTCAATGGACGTACTTATCTCGCTTGTTCCGTCCAATCCTTTGGCTTGCATGGCGTAAATGGGGCGATCCGGATCCAGGTGGTTTCCCAGCGACTGGTACAGAAGCACGTTCAAACCGGCGCCGTGTATGAGGTACAAGGGCATTTTACTGCCTTTCGGCCGAATGGGTACCAGACATTTCCACAAGTTTTCTGTTTTCGAGGACTCCAAGAGTTCAGCCATGGCACGGGGCGTCGGGTAGGAGATGAGGGAGGAAAGTGGAAGATGGACTTCCAGCTCTTTTTTGAGGGTTGCCATCAAAAGGACGGCACGCAAGGAATGTCCGCCGTTTTCGAAGAAATCGTCGTCCAGGGAGAGGGTTTTGTCCTCCAAAACGTCCTGCCATAATCGGATTAATGTCTTCTGAAGGGTAGAAGTTTGTTCGCCCACTTTGACCTGTGACGCCTTTTTTCGAACCGGTATTGACATGGTCAGCAATAAATTCTTGTCAATTTTGCCATTCGGTGTCATCGGAATCTCGGCAACTTCTATGAAATGCTCAGGAACCATGTAATTTGGCAGAATCCGAAGGCATTCGGCTTTCAGCGATTCGCCACGGTCCTTCAGCCCGTTTTGAGGAACGAAGTAACCAACCAAGTGCTTTTCCCCTTTTTCGTTGGCTTTGCCCAGCACCACGCATTGTTGGATGCCTCCCAGTTGCATGAGCTGATTCTCGATTTCACCGGGTTCCACCCGATAACCACGGATCTTGAGTTGCCCGTCCGCCCGTCCGATGTAGTGGATCTTGCCGGTGGCATCGCTGAATACCTGATCTCCGGTGCAATAGCAACGTTCAGAGAGGTCAGCTGCTTGCAAAGTGATGAAGACCTTTTTTTCCACATCGTCCCGATTTAAATAACCGTCTGCGAGGGCAGGACCGGCAATCAGCAGTTCTCCGGGCAATCCGACGGGCAGCAATTTCCGGTGTTTGTCGGTAATGTAGGTACGATAGCCTGGTAAAGGATTTCCGATGGGAATGGAGGTTCCCATTTCGAAATCGGTCGTGAGTTCGAAAACTGTAGCGACCACGGTCGTTTCCGTCGGGCCGTAGGTATTGAACAGCCGACAGTTGCTGGAGGGATGTTGTTTCCAGTTTTCAAAATCGGAATTGGTGATGGCTTCGCCACCGATGATGACTGCCCGGATGGAAGATGGAAAAGGTCCATCGGCTGAAGCTGCCATAACTTGTCTCCAGAAAGCGGTTGGGAAATCCCAGATGGTGAGGTCGTTCCGGATGCTGTATTGGATGAGCACCTCTGGATCGAGCATTTCTTCGCTTCGAATGTACAAAGTCCCTCCTGCGCATAAGGTGCAGAAAACTTCCTCGATGCTGGCGTCAAAGCCCAAATTGGAGAATTGAAGAACCCGTTCGGAATCGGTGAAGCCATAAGTCCCAATGCCTGCAGAAACAAAACAAGTCAGCGCCTGATGGGAAATTCGGACACCTTTCGGTACGCCGGTGGAACCGCTTGTATAAATCAAATAAGCCAGATCCGTGGGTTCAGCAATGTGCTCAGAAGGTTCTTTTAAATCAGGTATTTCATTTAAAAAGAATGTTTTGTCTTTGGGGAAGACTTCAGCAAACGACTCGTCGGTAACGACCAGAACTGCGTGTGAATCGTCCAATATAAATTTTTTCCGATCGTCGGGCATGGTCGAATCGATTGGTAAAAAGGCTGCCCGGCATCGGAGTGCTGCCCATTGGGCTACAAAAAAACGGTAGCTTCTGGGAAGACACAGCATGACAATAGCATTGGGTTTCACACCTTTTTCAAGGAACAGTGTCGCCAGTTTCAAGGTGTCGCTTTGGAATTGACGGTAGCTGTGGCTTTCCTGACCATCCATCAGTGCCGGTTTGTCACCATGTTGTGCGGCCATCCGATCAAATTGGGCCAGAATGCCTGGAATGGGCAGGGCAGTTCCTGACGGTTGATTCTGAGAAGCCAGCATCTTTTTTGTTTGCTCCGTGTCCATCATTGAAATATCCTGCAGGAGTGCATCAGGTGTTTCCAAAAAGCTATGGATGAACGCTTGCAGACTTTTAACAAAACAACGGGCTCCCCATTCAAAGCCGGAGCCGGGAAGGGAAATGGATATTTGATCCGTTTCGATGGCAAGGTACAGACTTCGTTCGTTCAGTTCCTCTACAACAGGCAGGGATGTACAAAGTACGAGTGCGGCATGCTCTGTCGCCAAGGCTTTGTAACGAAGGGGCAAATCAACGGTATAGGTGCCCGATTTCGCCAACTTTTTCAAGTGCTGCAACGTCCCTTCCACCATTTCCGAGCATTTCAGGCCTTCGGAATTTTTAAGGTTTAAGGGCAGTTCGGTCTTGAACAGTGAGGTGTATCCGGCCAACACCTGTGGAAGACCGGCAGGTATGTAGCCCACGCTACCGGCTTCCTGGTCGTTGATCCTAAGAATGAAAATGGCAGTCAGGGCTAGCATAAGCATTGTTGCATCTTCGTTCGGGAACCTTTTTTCCAAGAGGTTGTTGAAAGATAACGCTGTGGTTACCTGCATCCTTTCCGCATGACCGGTAACGTTTTTGGTATATGGAAAGGGTAGTATTTCGACTTTGGATAGTTCCTGTTTCCAGAATAATTCCGACTTGCAAAGTTCGGAAAACAGGGACTCGATACGGGTGGGTTGCTCTGGCAAAGTCAGCATCTGACCTGCAGAAAGGTTGTATTTCTTAAGTATTTCAACGAATTCAACCCGTTTGTTGTTCTTATCGTACAGTTGTTCCGGAACGACAAGTCCGTCCATACACTGAAATCCGGCCTTATTTTCTTCCAAAACGATGGTGCCTGGTGTCGTGCCGTTTCCTGCCTCCATCCGGAAGGTTGAAAGAGTCAGGTATTCAGAACCAATGTACAGGTGAGGCAGCAAGAATTCGTTGTCGTTGTTGCTGCCGTAATTGCATGCCTGCTGAAGTGTCTCCAGTTCATTTACCGTTCGCTCAGCAGTAACCAGTCCCAAATGGTAGGGCCTGGCCATGAGCGGAAAATAGGAGCGTGTTGACAAATCCTGTGGAGTCAGTGTAACGGTACCTGCAACAATGTTTCCAACCAATCGCTCAAAGCTGAGCAAAGCCGCTTCGAAACATTTCATATTCACGGACCAAATCGGTTCCTGATCATTGATTTCTATGAATTCCTGTTCCAGAATATCACCAGTGTCAATCCCTTCGTTCAGAATATGCCAACTGACGGCATGCTGCATTTCATGATTCATCAGCGCCCAATTGGGAGCATACATGCCCGCATACTTCGGCAGTGGAGAATCATGGTAATTGATGACCAGCGATTTTGCCCGGGCAATAAACTCCGGTTTGAGAATGATGCCATTGTTGATACTAAAAATATAATCCGGCTGAACGGTTTCGTCTAGTTGGGAAGGAAATCGATGAAAGGGGAACGCATATCGGGCCGATTGGCTCAACAATTCTTCGTCCCGGGAAATGAATGCCAGCACTTGAAATCCCTTATCCCGAAGGATCTCCATGCATTGGATGGGTAGGGGGCCTTCACCAAGAATGACGCACGTTTTTTCAATCATAGCATATGAATATGTAGGTCTAACCGATTTTGATGAATTTTCCAGATTGGACATTACCACCGCAATATAAGGAATACAAATAAATTCCATTCGGAAGGTTGTTTACTTGTATTTTGATGTCTTGATTCCCCCCCGGCTGATACGCTTTATGCTCTTTCATCAAGAGTATTCCGGACAAGTCGTAGATCAACAGCGATGCCTCTGTTGCCGAATCACTGCTGAACCGGATAGTCAGCAAGCTTCGTACTGGATTGGGGTAGGCTGTCGAATTTTTCAGCAGGTCCACGGTATCAATATCTTGTGAATGGTCGTATTCAAAGGCACCGATGTCTGCCTTAACCCCGTTGAGCCTTGCTGCATAACGGTAATCGAATGTTACGCCCATCAGGTCTGTTGCAGCGGCATCGATGAGGGGAGATCCTATCAGGGGTTTGAAATCCGTCAAAGAGATTCCGGCGCTGGCAATAGTACGGGACTTGAAATTATTTTTTTGCGCCACGTCGGCTGTCAAGCCTGGAATCATGACGTACGCATCTTCACCGGTGTACGAAGTATTATCGTTTTCATAGACATCGTAGCTTCCAGGATTAAGGATCAGGTTGGATGATAGGACATTATTCCGGCCAACAACGCTTTCAAAACGAATGCCGTCCGATTTGGGATTGATGATGTCGTTGAACAGGATGTTGACGGACGAGTCCTTCTCAACGGAAATGTCAGAAACATAAATGCCGTGTTTCCGTTCTGTTGAATCCAAGGGCAGATACGACCTGCCTGCATCGACGATGATGTTGTTGAAAATCCGGTATCCGCCCAAGCCGTGACTTTCAATGCCGCTACCTTTGCCTTCGCCGATGTAATTGTTGTAACAGTCACATTTGGATCCTCCCCCAATCATAATGCCGGACATTTGTGAATAGTAACCTTCCTGACTGTCGTACAAAACCAAATTTCCATAAATCCGACAGTCGTTAGAGGCTGAACTCACTTGAATGCCGTCCCAGGCACTGTATTCGACGATGTTGTTGTAAATCCGGACACCGTCCAACAAGGAGGGAAGCAACAAGGTATCCCGTCCGTTGTAATTTTCGGTCGTGCCAAAATATTTGGTGCTCCCGATATACATACCCTCATTTCCGACCTGAGCGATGTGGTTGTCGTGAATGATGGTGTTGAATTGGGTGAATTTGTCTCGGGTGGAAGGGGTACTGCAGTTTGGATCTGTTTTGGCGTAAAGGCCTCCAAGCAAGGTGTTTTCGATGGAAACATGATCAATTTCGAAATCAGAGCACATATCGTTGACACCAATACCTGCACCACCAGCCACGCGTTCAATCCGTATGCCGTAGAAATCCGCTTCACTGCCTTGCCCCGTCAGGCGAAAATAGCGGCTTTCCCGGATGGAAATGCCATAATAGCTGTCGGTGTTGATGATGACAACACCACCGTTGTTGCTGATGATGACGGGTTTGTCCGGTGAACCGTTCAGATGGATGATTAGGAGATTTTGACGGACTCCGGGTTTCAAAAATAAGGTGTCACCCGGTTGTATTTGATTGAAGGGTGCCACATCGCCGTCCACCACTAAGGTCAGACTGTCAATAACATAGCCCTTATTCGTAGTTGAAATGGAATTGGCAGAAACCGTCCAGGGACAAAGTATCATGACAATACCAACGATGAAAATGGAAAACCTTTTCAACGAAAATGGTACAACCTCGAAAAAGGGGGTTTGCCGGAAAGTTTTATAAACGGTTCGCGTAAATGTCATTCGTTACTATATTATTGCTGACCTCGTTTCGCTCGTTCCCAGTTCACGGATTGTGAACGTTTGATGTATCGTATGAAACCGAGAAAAACGGATAAGTTCATGATGAAAAAATAATAGGGGACAAAAAGTGCTTTGATTCGGATGGTCCGATTCTCCAGATACCATCCCAACAGTGCGGAAATATAAAACATTATCTGCAAGTAAAAAAGCGTGCTGTACAATCCGAAAAAGCCTTCGCTCCAGGCTAATGCAATATTGATGGGCAGGAGCAGAAGCAGCGACAAAGGTGCCAGTGTCCAGCGTAGGACACGGTGTGAAATGTACTGAAACGACAAAGTTCCGTATTTGAAGAAATTCAACAGCGATTTCAGCCGAATGACGGACTGAATGCCTCCGGCAGAAATCCGAATTTTTCGTTTCAGCTCTTCTTTGACGTTAGCGGAAGCCGTTTCGATGGCGTAGGCATCCGGATCATATTGAATAACATAACCGGCCTGAGCGGTGCGCAGGGAGATGATAAAATCGTCCAGCAGGGTGTCGGCTTCCACTTCATGATACAGTTCTGTCCGTATGGCGAAAAGTTCCCCGGCAGCACCGACCACCGAATGGAGTTCAGCATCCCATTTCTTAAGCGTTGATTCATACTTCCAGTACAGGCCTTCACCTGCGCCTGCAGCGGCGTCCTTGTCTTTGCTGAAGATTCTTTTTTCGCCGGACACGCAACCGACTTTAGGGTCGTTGAACATGCGCACGATGCGTCGGATGGATTCCTTGCCCAGCATGGTGTTGGCGTCGCAGAAGACAACAATTGGAGATGTAACCAACTTTACGCCACGGTTCATGGCGGCAATTTTACCTCTGCGTTCGGGTTGATGATGCACCTCTACGCCTTCGTAATTCTTCAAAAGTTCAGGGGTTCCGTCGTCGGAGCCATCGGTTACCCAGACTAGGTGTAATTTGTCAGCGGGGTATTCCAGTTCCCTACTGTTCCTCATTTTTTCGGCAACAAAGTCTTTCTCGTTGTACGCTGTAATGAACAGGGTAACATCTGGTTCCAATTCGGGAAAGGTTGGTTTGGTCTTGCCTTTTCCCAAGAATCGCTTGATTCGGATTAGAAGGAACAATAGGATTCCATAACCAATGTAGGCATAGAAAATGATGAAAAGCAATAGCCAGAAAAGTATTTGAAGTGTCAGCATAATGGTTTGATTAGTGGTTCACACGTTCCCATTTCCCGGTTTCTGCCTGGTAGGCCTTGATGACCCTTGCCGGATTTCCAACGACGATGCTATAGTCCGGTACATCTTTGGTGACCACGCTGCCACCTGCCACGACGCAATGTTTGCCAATAGTGACTCCGGCTGAAATAAACACATTGGCACCGATCCATGTTTCATCATGAATGGTGATAGGTTTGGTCGTGACACCTTGCTGGCTGATGGGCTTGGAGATGTCTTCGTAGCGGTGGTTCAACCCGCTCATGACCACGTTTTGGGCAATACGCACATCGTTATGGATTTCAACCGGTCCAATCAGGACGGATCCAAGACCGATTCGGGTTCGGTTACCAATGTGTACAGGACCCACACCGTTGTTGACGGTACAGAAATCTTCAATGGTGGAATCATCGCCCAGGAAAAAGGGACTGAACGGCAATACATCCATGCGGGTGCGTCTGCGAATCAACGACCTTTTCCCTTTGTGGTGTATGAATGGGTTGACGAACCATTGTACCCAAAGTCTGGGACGCGCCTGGTTTTTGGGCATCAACAGCCAAAGCGTCAGTTGTTTGAGCTTCGGGTTGGATTTTATTCTGTGGATTAGGTTGGACATGGTGCTTTTTCTTTTTGTTCCATACATTCGTAGATTGCCAAAACATTGTTTTCCCAGGAATGTTCCCTGGCAAATACTTCTCTTGCGGCTTCCATTTTTGCAGTGTTTTCAGACAGCGCCTGATCGATAAGACGGACGAATTCCGCTGCATTCGTTGCCTGATACGTGTGTTCAGCAAAGATAGTCATGGCTTCGGTCTTTGTAGCCACTGTCGGTTTGCCCAATGCCAAATATTCGTCAATTTTTCTAGGATAATTGCCCCTGGTTACTTCATTCAGTTTCTGAGGATTGATGGCGATATCAAAACCATTGATGTAAGCGGGTAATTCCTCCGGGTTTTTGTTGCCAAGAAAATGAACGTTCGAAAGCTGATGCAGTTCACTGGCGCGGAACGTATCGTCTTCCGGCCCGATGAGCACTAGGTTCCATGATGGTTTTGTTTTGGCGATATGCATCAGAATATCCACATCCAGACGCAAGGCGTAAAGCGCTCCTGTGTAACCGATTAGGGGTTTTGGAATGGAAGTCAGGTCATCGGGTACGCTGGTCAGTTTGGTTTTGTCATAGAGGCTGAAATCGCAACCTTGCCCCACATAGAAACTGTCGGGATTGTATTTGGTGGCCAGTGCTGCCAGGTAGGTCGAGTTGGCACAAACCAAATCCGATTTGGCCATCAGTGCCGGTTCGAAATCGTAGCCATGCTTTTGCCAGAAAGGGACAGCCAGCAGGTTGTCGCGGGTATAATAACAAAGCAATTTTGGTGACAACAGTTCTTTCAGGTAAAAACTTCGGAACATGTCGCTGTCGATAAAAAGGATATAATCCTGAAATCCCAACCGTTTTGCCGCCTTTTTTATTTGTCGGGCGAACCGTTTGTTGTTGATGCGGTTGAGGTACCGGAAAAGTGCCTTGAAAGGAAGCCCGTTGATGGATTCCAGCGTGGTGCGCGGAAATAAATTCCACAAGTTTTCTCCGATCTTGACCAAGTCTTCTTTGGATCGAAGCCTATCGATGCGCTTTTTTACCAGTGGATCTGCGGCATTTTTCCATTTGGTTATCCGGTCGAGCGGCGCATTCACATACAGCACCCGGTTGTTTTTGGCAAACTCCAGGGCAATATTCTTGCAGTTGCTCCCGATCTCGATGTCCCAGGATTGAATGCCCGTTATTAGGATGTCGCGGTTGGTTATCATAAGGCTCCGATTTCCTGATAAAGTTTGAGAACGTTTTCTGCCATGGCTTTCCAGGAGAATTTGGCGGCTTGTGCAAATCCTTTAACAATAAGTGCTTCTCGTAGGTCCTTTTCTGTGGTGAGCCGAATCATGGCTGCCGTGATTTCCTCCGGCTTGAACGGGTCGACCAGCAATGCCGCATCGCCGGCCACTTCAGGCATGGAAGAAGTCGTGGATGTGATCACCGGCGCTCCGCAGGCCATGGCTTCCAGCATGGGGATGCCGAAACTTTCGCGGAGCGAAGTGTAGAGGAACAGCTCGCACTGGCTGTAGATGGAAGGCAGGTCGGTATTCACGACATAACCGGTCAGAAGAATGTATCGGATCAGCTCCGGATCACCAATTTCAGACAATAACAACTTGAGTTCAGTCTGGTCGTAATCCAGCATGACTAGAGGGATGTCTTCGCCGGTTTGCTTGCGGAAATCGGAGAATGCTTTCAATGTTCCTTTGGTGTTTTTCTTCGGATCGGTGTTGCCCAGAAAAAAGAAGTACCGGTTCGGAAGATGGTATTTTTCTTTGACGCGTCGAAGTTCAACCTCGTCTGTAACTGGTTTAAAATGTTCACTGACACCGTTATGGATGGCTGTCAACCGTTGATCACCCTTCATTTGGAAAAAATCGCCGATTCGGTTTTTCTCGAAATGGGAAACGGTGATTATTTTCCGGCTTTTTTTAATCACTGCAGGGATGAACAGCCTGCGGTAAACGTTACCGAATTTCTGGTACAAAGAACCCTTTCCGGTCAGTATTTTCAAGTAACTGCTTTCCATATAAATGATGTCGTGCAGCGTCACCACCAAAGGCATTTTCGTCCAAATCGGAGCGGTATTGCTGGTGCAGTGAAGCAAGTCGCAACCAGCTTTTCGGGCTGCTCTAGGCAATGCGAATTGTTCCCAAATCGGGTAGAAACCGCCATTGAGACGTATAATCTTAAAATTGGGTGTTTCTGTCAATACGGAATCATCCACGTCGGGCTTGATGAAAACCACGTATTCGTTTTCAGTATCAATCTGTTGCAGATTCCGGACCAGTTCCAGCGCAACCATGTCCATGCCATGCTTTTTCTCGCGGAACAACCGTTGTCCTTCGATGCCTATTCTCATGACTTTTTGGTTTTTATGGAGGTATGTTGGGTATGAATGAATTGTTTGTTCGCTCCTTTGATTTTAAGCAGGGAACCAAGCATGAGGAGCATTCCTTTGGGCAGGCTGGCCAAGGCTTTCAGCGTGGATTTATTCCAAAATGTTTTCGGAACGGAAAAAAGGAAGGTCAGTATGCAGGTGCCAGCTAGAATCAACCACCACAGGTTCAGCGTTAGGAAGATTCCGCATAGCTGGTTGATGAGGATGCAAATCAAAGCCAGCATCAGGTCGGCACCCAGCAGCAATACCCTTGGTGGTTGGATAAATTGCATCGCTTTGTCAAAATAGTCCACATTTCCTTTGGAAATCAAAGCTGCTATGGATGAACCTACATCCTTGGTAAAATAATGCAGCTGAGCCGACAACCAACGGCGTCGCTGATTGCTGAACACTTCAGCCTTTTGAACTTTCTCGTCATAAACCAACGCATCGTCCAGGTATTCAATGGTATAACCGTTTTTTAGCAGGTGCAGCTCAATTTCTTTGTCGAAGCCTCCGATGGCGGTCACTCCGGACATCATTTCTTTGAAAAATCCATAACGGAAAGCCATTCCTGAACCGATGATGGCCGAAGATAAGCCGAGGACACGATGGCCCTTGCGGAAAATATGGTTGTTTATTTCTTCGCTGGCTGCATCCAACACCGCCAATGAAGTATCTACGTTTTTGGCAGTTCGGTGCCCCTGTACGGCCATAAAATCCTTTTCAAATGTGGCATTCACTTTGGTCAGGAAATCGACGGCCATGATGTTGTCCGCATCCAGCACTACCGCAATATCGTAGGTTACATCCAGTTCAGCCATGGCTTTGTTCAGCGCTTTGGATTTGGTGCTTTTATCAAAGCTGACTTCAATGACTTTAATCGGTAGTTTCTTAAGTTCCGCAATGGTTTCGGGCCGAAAGGAATCGGCAATAATCACGACATCGTATTGGTCGGTGGGGTAATGCTGCTTCAGTGCTTCCTCTGCCACTTCTAGAATGACTGAATCCTCCTTGTAGCCGGGAATAAGTACGGCAATCCTGCGAAGTACTGGATTTGCCGCATAATGCGGTTGTTTGTAAAACAGTCCAGCCAGGGCAAACACAAAAATGTACGCCGTAGAAAGTCCTAGCAAAATCAATGCAATGACTTGCAGGATCAGATAGGTGTTTGTGAGCAGTGTATTCATAAGCAATACTATTTATAATACTGGATTGGAATGTACTTCTTTGGAAAACAGATTTTTAAGATGCCATAAAAGGGCTTTGACGTATGCTTTCAAGTGTTCGGCTTGCCGTTTGACCGTAAATACGATCAGGTTTTTTGGAACGGAAGCGAATGTTTGAAAGAGCAGGGCGACAAGAAAGGTCAATCCGTGAACGTTTCTTCTCAGGTACATCCAGCGGGAGCGATTCATCCAATAGGTTTTGAACGGGCTCATTTTTCCGACCGAAACCGATTCCTTGTGGAAAACGACTGAATCGTGCACGTACCAAAGATTCAGACCGGCTGCCCGGATGCGCGCTCCCCAATCCAGTTCCTCGTAGTAGAGAAAGTAAATCTCGGACATCAAACCGACCCGACGGATCACCTCCATGGGAATCATCATGGCTGCACCATGTACATAGTGAGTCAACGCATCTTGGTCAAACTGACCGTCATCTTTTTGTCCCCAACCATATCCGTGGCTTCGGACAGTCCAGGGATTGATGGGTGCCTGACCAGTGAACTGAATGGTATCCGGATTCGACCAGTATTTGATTTTGGGACTGACTGCGCCGATGGTTGAATCGGATGCGCATTTTGCCACCAAGGGTTCCAGAAAACCCGGTTCCACTTCGGTGTCGTTGTTCAGCAATAACACAAAGTCGCCTTTCGCCTGCCGTATTGCCAGGTTGTTTCCACCTGCAAAACCCAAATTCTCTTTGCTTTGCATAAAATGGACCTCCGGAAACGACGCCGGGATGATGCCCGGGTCGTCGTTGGGGGAGGCGTTGTCAACCACGATGATTTCCACATTCGGATAAGTCACCTTCCGGAGCGATGCCAACAAGGCGCAGGTCACTTCGGGGTGATCATAGTTGACTGTTATGATGGAAACCAGTGGATAATCCATGGCGTTTATTTTTTAGCAGCCAACGCTTTTTCCCATTTCCAGGCTGAAAGCATCATTTCATCCAGCGACTTTTCGGCTTTCCAACCCAATTCCTCGTTGGCAAATGTGGTGTCGGCCCAGGTCTGTTCGATATCACCGGCCCGTCTGGGAACGATTTCGTAATTCAGTTTTTCGCCGGATACCTTTTCGAAAGATTTTATGACTTCAAGTACGGAAAAGCCGTTCCCAGTTCCCAGGTTGAAGATTTCCATCTTGGATTTACCTTTTTCACCCAGCATGCGTTCGACGGCAATGACGTGCGCCTTTGCCAGGTCCACCACATGAATGTAATCACGGACGGCCGACCCGTCAGGTGTGTTGTAGTCTCCTCCGAAAACATTCAGTTTGGCTCGTAATCCAATGGCTGTCTGCGTGACAAAAGGCACCAGGTTTTGGGGTACACCCAAGGGTAATTCACCGATCAACGCGGTTTCATGGGCGCCGATGGGGTTGAAGTAACGCAGTGCGATGGCGCGAATCGGCAGTTGCAGGGTGGTGAAACGCAAGATTTCCTCACACATTTGCTTGGTGTTGCCGTAGGGCGACCAAGCCTGCTTGATGGGGGCTGATTCGGTTACAGGAAGTTCGTCGGGCTGACCGTAAACAGTACATGAGGAGCTGAATACTAGGTTTTTAATACCTTGTGCCTTCATGCCTTCCAAAATGTTGAGCAGCGAACCTACGTTGTTGCGGTAATATTCCAGCGGTTTTTGCATGGATTCTCCCACCGCTTTGAAAGCGGCAAAATGGATGATTCCGGAGATATCGGTGTTCCGTTTAAAGTAATCAGCAGTTTTGGTTTCGTCCGAGAGATCGAATTGTTCGAATTTTGGTTTGATTCCGCTGATTTTTGTGATGTTGTCCAATACTTCGATGGATGAATTGGATAAATCATCGACAATTAGCACTTCAAAACCTTTCAATTGCAATTCTACGACGGTGTGTGAACCGATGTAACCGGTTCCACCTGTTACCAGGATTTTCTTCATTTTTCTGTTATTTTATTAATAAATAGTGGTTCGTTGTTATCTGTGTCCAAGGCTTTAGCATTGCACATCAATGCCATGGAGGCATAAATCAGGATGGCGGTCGGCATTGTTCCCAATACTGCATTCCCATAAGAAGCGACCATGACGCCGAACATGCCTGCGGTCAAAGCCGCCATTTTTTGTTTCAGTTCTGGATCCCGTATGCGAAACATGATTAGATAGGAGGACTTGAAAAGGACATAAAACAAGATGAACAAGTGCAATGCCAAACCGATAATGCCCTGTTCAGCCCAAATGAGGACGTACCAACTGTCGGTGGCGACATTGGAAAGAAAAGCGTTGGGCAGAAACCGTTGGGCTTTCACTCCAGCATGTCCGATACCTCCGCCCATCGGCCTGGATACCAGATACGTGCTCAATTTTTTTTGGTTTTCCAGACGAACCATCAGGGAGGCATCCTTCGGATTGAAGGCCGAGCGCATCCTTCGAATCTGGTCGTTGCTCTGACCAATGGTCGTAAATTTAAAGAAGGAAAAAACCAGCGCTATCAGAATAAAGCCGGTAATCATCACCGTTTTGTTTTTCCGCAGGATGAAATAAAGCATGAATCCAGCCAGCGGAATACTGATGGCTCCCCGCGTTCCAGAAATGAACATTCCGATGATGCCCAATACGGCAACAGCCAAGTAGAAAAATTTCAGTCGTTTACTTTTTTCCGACAAAAACAAAATGCCGGCCACCACGGCTGAATACGCTTGATTGGCACCGAACTGACCAGCATCGCTCATAAATGAAAAAATGCGCAATTTGCCGAAAATCAGATGGGTGACTGCTCCGCCATGGTCGAGCCAGGCCTTTTCCCAGGGATCCACACCGACGATCATCTGCAGCAAACCTTTCAGCGTGGCCAATATGGAAAAGATACCCCAGATCAGGAAAAATAGGCTCAATTTCTTTTTGTTGTCGATAAAAAGCAATGCCAAGGGTACCGTCAACATCATATAAAACGAAATGCCGCGAACGCCACCGATGTAGGCGGACATGCTCTTCATTTCCGGATTGGCGATTTCGAGGATGGAATAGCCGAACCAAATAAAAGCCAACAGCGTGATGTCCTTCATCGCTGGTTTCCAGTTTATCCGTTCATAAAACTGGTTAAAAAATAGACCAATATAGGTCAGTACCAGGATTCCGTCCATGCCTATGCCAACCGGTGCACTTGTCAAATAGCGCCCTAAGCCAAGTAAAAGGAAACCGAAAATGACTGCCGTATAGAAGCCAATGATCGGATAACGGAACAAAGCAGTCAGGTAGACAAAGCCCAAGGGCAGGAAAACTAGCAGGAACCCAATCATCAAGCCCATCCGGCTGATGATGAATGTGGCAAGGACAGACAGCACCACCACAGAAACTGCCAGAATAGGCTTTTCCAGTTTACCGGAGCCTGTGCTGCTTTCAAAAGGATTAGTGGTCTTGTCGAACATGGTTAAACGGTCTTTTTGCTTTGAAAATGCTCCCGGATCTTTAGGTAACCGGATTTATAAAAATCGAAGCCTTCTTTGAAAACATCAGGGATATGCAGGTGTATTTCTCGGTTCACGTAGTAATAACCCAAAAGAACCCCCAACAGTGTAAACAGGACGGAAGCAACGGCCACCATTTCTAGGGAATGAAACACGAAGATGGCTACGAGGTCACCGATGACATTGGTCAAAACCATAAATAGCACTTTAATCAGATTCTTGTCCGGATGGTTTCGACTGTCCAAGCCAATTCCTGTCATCCGGTCGAGGGGCAGGAGTAAGCCATAAATGGAAAAAATCCGCAGGATGGTTGCGGCATTGGCTCCGGTCAACGCATCTGTTCCGACATACTGAGTGCCACCCAGCAGTAAAACCAGAAAATCGGCAAAGATGAAAACCAACAGGCTCATGACGATAAACAAGAGAGTCATGGCTCCGGAATAGGTGTTGAAAAGGCTTCTCCATCCAGCATCATCCTGTTGCATGCTGGCTTTGGACATTTTCGGGAAAGCAGTTGCCGCGAAGCTTCGGAGTGGCAATTGTTGCAATTCCGTCAGTTTCATTGGGATGCTGTATAGAGCCACTCCAGCAGCTCCCAACGGACTTAGGCTGATGATCAAGGTGTCAGCATTGCGAAGGAGATTAGTTCCCAACAGCGTAAAGGTAGTATATTTTCCGAAATCAAGAATGACTTTGTTGGTTTTGCGGGTGGATTTCCGGATGTATTTCAATCCGTCCCAACCTTTGACCATGGTGAAAACGGAAGTAACCAGATTCATGAACAAGTAGGTCCAGACCAGAACGTCAAGCGACCAATGGAAAAAGAGGAAGTTGATGATCAGTACCAGTAAAAATCCGCTGCTTTCAATGAATTTAAGCAGAAATAGACGGTCAAACCGCAAATCGGCCTGCATGATGACCAGTGCCGTATTGTAGGGTAGATTGATGAACGCCAGAAGTGGATACCAAACGAAAAACAACCGGTAGCCCGCATGCGTGATCGGACCGGGAAAGGCAAGCCAGATGAGCATCATTACTAGAGCAATGACCACAGTGACAATCAATCCGATCAATCCGTTGGACCCGATGTAACTTAGTCTATCCTCCGGATCGGAACCTGCCAAAAACCGAACGATGGCTGTATTCGTGATCCCGAATCGAAACATCTCGATAAAAGCACCTCCTGAGATGAAGAGAATCCATTCTCCGAAAACCTCGGTCGAAAACGAACGGGCCAAAATGGCAAATCCGACGATTCCGAATAATGAAATGGACAAATTTCCCGCCAAAGACAGAAAATTTGCTTCCCGGGTGATCGATTTAAGACTGAGTCTCATTCAGTAGGATTAAATTTCTTGTTTGTTGAAAAATTGCAGACTAATGAATTTCTTTAGGAATCGATGCAGCCAACTACGCCGTTTCGGCAATTCGCCCAAAACAGATTCCATGACCGATATTTCCACACCATTCAGCAAGAAAACAAGTTCCTTGCCGGTAGTCTGCATCATATCTTTTACAATATGTTCATCGGCTGAAGTCCAAACCCGATTGGCTCTGGTAACCAAAATAGCCTTGTCAGCAGCAATCAGCAGGTTGACCGGAATCGGGTAATACAAAAGCGGAGGTAGTTCAATCAGTACGAAATCAGGTTCTTTTGTCCGTGTAATGTTGCTGTTCTTTAAGAGTCCCAGTCCCTGATAGTTCGTCGCTGAACAGCATGAATGATGCATGGTGTATGTTGCATAGTTTTCTTTCTCCAGATACGTCTCTGGATCTTGCAGGAAAGGACTTTTGTAATCTACGCGTGTATCCTCATAGCCAAACAATCTGCTCAGCAACGGATAGCTTTTGTTTTTCCGCTTTCTGCGCTTTGTGGGACCAAACAGTGATTTCTCATGAAATTCTTCGGCATTGTAATTCAAATAAAGCACCTTTTTCCCTTGACTGATCATGCTTTTTGCCAGGTTTCCGGCAATGACGGATTTTCCTTCCTGATGCATCGTGCTCAAGATCAGCACGGTTTTGGTCGCGTGTGTCTCGGTGCAAAAATCGCTGAACAATCCAAGTTTTTGCAAGCACATCTCCAAAACGCGGTTGGTCAGGAACGGGAAATTCAACAGCTTGGTTTTCAGGAATATCTTTGGGAAAACGCCTAAATTTGTCAACTTCATTTTCCGTGCCGCCCGTACTGGATTTTTGAGTGTATTGTCAAAATATTCCAACGCAAGGATCAGTGTCAAAATAAATAAGAAACCGAAGAATGCAGCGACCACCACCATCATTTTACGTTTGGTCGGATTGGCCGTCAAGGGGTAGTAAGGTGGATCAACCACTTTTACGCCCGTGGTGAATTCGGCATCCTGCGCTTTCAATTTCGCACTGCCCAAACCCCGTAAGATCTCAATGTATTCGTTTTCATTGACACTGATTTCCCGTTCGATTCGCCTCATTTTGGCACCGGCGGGGGCATAAAGCGCATATTGCTTTTGGAAATCTTTCTTATAGTTATTTTGAACCAACATGCCGGCTTTCGTTTCTTCATAAACCAGGACGTTGTCAATCCAGTCCGTGAGTAATTTCTGTGTCGGAAGGCCTTCTGTGGTCGTGTTTAAGGAATAGAGTTCACCGACACTATTCCGAAGTTCCTCTTTCAGCTTTTCGGCATCCGTTTTCATTCGAACAAGGTCTTTGTTGCTGACTTTGTTTTCGGAGGCTATTGTTTCAGCCGAGGCTATTCTGGCATTGATTTCAGCAAGCTTATTACGCTTTTGAACGATTTCAGTGCTTTTGGGAACAATCTTGCTCTGTTTTTTCAGCTTTTCTTCAATACGTCGGATGGAGGCTTCCGTTCCCGCAAGTTTGATACGCATGGTGTTGTAGGTATCTTCCAGGTTTTCCTTTTCGACGGCCACTGCCTTGCTTTGTTCATAATAGTTGATGATGTTGTTGTCCTGATTGAACTTCAAAAGCGAATCTTCACTATCTTTCAACCTCGACGTTACGTTGGCCAATTCGCTCTCAAAATACTTGATCACAGCATCGGAACTGCTTACCTTGATTTTCTTGTAGTTTTTGATGCAGACATCCATGAATAAAGCCAGGGTTTGCTGACAAATGCCCGGATCATCCGATTCATAGCGCAAACGTACCAGGTCACTCGACTCCATACGAGTCACATCTATGGACGAAATGGCATTGATGGAATAATGTGGATGATTGAAATTCAGCAACTTATAAACAAAATTGGTGTCGCTGGCCTCCATGCAGGCTTTTAAGTTCTGAACGGTTTGTTCATAATCATATTTATTGATGGACGAAGGAAAAAGCGGCGAGGATACCGTATCGGCCATCGATGAATCGGTTCTGACCACCAGTTCCCGGATGTACTCCGGAGTTATTTTATTTAGTTCAATAAAGGATTTTACTGAAATGTATTGTGGTTCCGGTTTTTCCAGCAACAGATGTTGGGCAAGCAGCCGGATGGCAACCTCTTGCTTGGTTTCTCTCGACTTTGTGACGTTGATCAGGTTGTCAAAAGACGTATTGGTTGCAAAATAATTGAGGTTTAGCCCCATGTTTACGCCTTCTCCGGAGGCAATACCCGTATAAAGCGTCGTTTCGGAGGTGTAGGTGTAAGCCGGGTGTAAGGTGAGATATACAACCGTCAGAGCCATTAGTACCGGAGTCAGAATCAGCAGTACGCGATGCCTATAAAAGATTCGGATCAGATCAATTGCCTTCATTTTGTGTGGTTTTGGTGTTTGAAAGGTTGAACTTCATACCGCAGATCACTTCCAACAACTGATAAGCGGTCTGAAATTCCACCGATGCCGTGGCAAAGTCAGTCTCCGCCCGGTTGGTATTTTCGGTGATCATGGCGTATTCATTCATAGGAACGGTTCCATCTGTGAATCCTTTTTCGGTCATTTGCATGTTAAGGTCGGAAGTGACCTTGAATTTGCTTTTTATTTTCAAGATTTTTTGTTTTAATAGAAGATCATTGTATTGACGAACTACCACTTGACGCAACTCGTTGCGTTGAACATCGGCCATGGATTTGGCTTGCTCATGCTCCAGCTTGGATTGTCTCATCTGGTTTTTTCGATTGAGGAATGTCTCCAATGGTATACTGAAAAAGGTACTGGTGTTCCATCGAAGATCGTTTGATGAAGTGGTGCTTATGGTGGAGCCACTACCACCAGTGGAAACGTAACTGTCGTACGTTCCGTATCGCAATTCACCCTGAAGACCCAAGTAGCGGGTCCATTCGGTCTTGATACCCTTCAGTTTGCAGTCTTCGATCAACAACTGCAAATCTCTGAAACGAACGTATGGATTGTTTTGGATGGCTGAATCCATCAGAACGCTCAACGGAGGCAGGAAGTCCATGATTTCATCTTCCAACGGAGAAAAAGAATTGGGTGCTGAAGCTTGAAGTCGGCACGGAATCAATAGGGACAAAAACACAATCAAAAGGGGTAGTCGGGGACTTTTCATGCAGGACATGGATTAGATTAAACAGTGTCTTTCTGAAACAAAGCAGGGATCGTACGTAATATTAACTTCAGATCGTACCAGAACGAATAGTTGTTACCGGTGAAGTGGTCGGCATATTCATTGTCCAAACGTTTTCGTTCGTCTTCGGACATGTTGCCGCCTCTACCGCGAAGCTCCACTTGCCACAAGCCGGTGATGCCTGCCGGAGCAAGAAACCGCTTGGACATGTCACCCTTGGTAAGCACTTCAGCTTCGTATACCGGAAGTGGACGATTTCCAACGATGGACATGTCGCCTTTCAAAACATTGACCAGTTGAGGCAGTTCGTCTATGCTCGTGTTTCGAATAAACTTTCCGACTTTGGTTATGCGCGGATCGTCAACAATCTTGACGAAAGCGGATTTGGATTTTTCCACTTCATTTTTCTGACAATGGTACCAATAGTCGCAAATGTCATGGTCATGGATGTGAAGCAACGGAGAGCAAGTATTTTCAACGTCAAGGGCTGAACAACGCGGGCAAGGCAAGGAAAAATCAATTTCTGTTTTTTTGGATACGGCAACATACTGGTTTTTTTCCTTTGCCAACTTGTTTAGTTCGGCGTCTGCACCGGTCCGCATGGAGCGAAGTTTGTAAAAATCAAAGGGTCTGCGTCCCACTCTTTTGGAGATGTAATAGACTTTGCCGGGAGATTCCAACCGAATGGCCAGCATGATTAAGAGCAAGATAGGCGAGAGAACCAGTAGAGCAAATGATGCAACCACGATATCGAAAATTCGTTTGGACGTTGGCATGATGTATCCGGTATCGGGTATCGGATTTTCGGAAATGGACGGCGCTTTCTGCCTCCATGACCTAAGGAAGTTGATACGACTCAGCAATTTTTCTGCTGTAGGCAAGGGGGTTACGAAATAATCGTCAATGGCCATGTTGAATGCGAATTTATAGAGATCCTCCCTCAATTCATCCGACACCAAAAGAAACGGCACCGTATTGAATTTTGGTCTTTCTCTAACCCATTCGAACACTTTAAAACCATCTTCGCCTGGCAAGTTGTATTCGCAGATGACAACTTCTGTCTGGTTCGCCGAACTCAGAAAATGGACCGCTTCCAATGTGTTCGCCACTATAGTCAGGTTGATGGCTTTTGCGGCCTTCAGCATTTCCGTGTTCATCCACGAACTGCCTATATATAAGATGTTTGGATGGATTTCCATAGATTCACCATTTGATGGCGTAGTGGATAGGAAACAAATTTTTCTTGATGATTTCGACGAGTTCCTCGGGATTAAAGGGTTTCACCAGAAAATCCTGAGCCCCTAGTTTGTAGCACTTTATGCGCTCCTTGCTGGATTCAGCACCTGACAACATCAAGATGGGAGTGTGTTTGGTAAAACCACGTTCCCGTACCTTTTCTACAAACTGATAGCCATCCATGACAGGCATCTGTATATCGCAGATGATCAGATCTGGCAGATTGCCTTCTAGCCATTCCAGAGCCTCCATACCGTCACTCTTACTAACCACCAAATAATTTTCAGAAAGAAAATTCTCAAGCAATAGACGAATGCTTCGCTCGTCGTCAATGATCAGGATTTTGTGCTTCATGAATCCGGAAATTTAGAGTCCGTTACTTAAATATACCACTAATATAATGCTTATTTCGTTAGGTTGTATGCCGAAATTCCAATTTGAAAGAAGAAAGACGTGTTCTACAATGAACTTCATGATTTAAAAAGATTTTTCTGATAAAACTGTATCTCATACCCCTTTTCTTTGTATATTTGTAAATAGACTATAGGATCATCAAACTTTCGTTTTGCTGTTTGCCAAAGCAATCTGATTCAGCTACAACCGATATAAATCTAACTATAATGCCAAGCCCTACCGATCTGAGAAGTTTCACGGTCCTGATTGCAGAAGACAATCCTGTCAATATGACTCTGAACAGAATCATAATCAGGAATATGTTTCCGAATGTTCGGATTGTGGAAGCCCAAAATGGTAAGGAGGCCGTCGATTTAGCCGAAAACGAAAAGTTCGACATCATTTTAATGGATATTATGATGCCTGTCATGGATGGTTATGAAGCAACCATGCTGATCCGTCAACTGAAAACCAACCGGCACACCCCACTTATTGCACTTACAGCCAGCATAATGCCTGATGAAATGCAAAAGTGCCTTAAGGTAGGTTTCAGCGATTCCATAAGCAAACCGATTATTCGGGACAATTTGTACAGGATTCTTGATAAATGGCTAAAAATTGAATGAATATAAATTTATAAAATGATTTCTTATGAAGATAACCATTGTAGGAAGCGGCTACGTTGGTCTTGTTACCGGGACATGTTTTTCTGAAGTGGGCATCGATGTCGTATGCGTTGATATCAATGAAAAAAAGATTGAAAACCTGAAAGAAGGAATTGTACCCATCTATGAACCTGGACTCGAGGAGATGCTCCTGCGGAATATAAAAAAAGGTCGATTAGAATTCACCACAAACCTGGAAGAAGCACTGGAAGACTGCAAAGTTCTGTTCATCGCCGTAGGAACACCTCCCGACGAAGATGGGAGTGCGGACCTTAAATATGTGCTTGCTGTTGCCCATGATTGTGGCAGATTCATGAAAAAACACTTGGTGGTAGTCACAAAGAGTACCGTCCCTGTAGGTACTGCAGCAAAAGTAAAAGCTGCCATTCAGGAAGAACTTGATAAAAGAGGGGTGGATATTCCTTATGATGTGGCATCCAATCCCGAGTTTCTGAAGGAAGGTGCCGCCATCGACGATTTTCTGAAACCCGACCGAATTGTTGTCGGACTCGATACTTCCAGAGCAGAAGAAGTGATGAAAAGCTTATACAAACCCTTCACCCTGAACGGGCATCCAGTCATCATCATGGACATCACGTCCGCAGAAATGACCAAATATGCAGCAAATTCCATGTTGGCCACCAAAATCAGTTTCATGAACGACATCGCCAATCTTTGCGAAATCGTCGGAGCAGACATTAATATGGTACGTAAGGGCATCGGCTCGGATTCCCGAATTGGTACTAAATTCATTTATCCGGGTATAGGGTATGGCGGATCATGTTTTCCGAAAGATGTTCAAGCATTGGTTCGTACGGCAAAGACTTTCAACTATGACCTAAGGGTTCTCAAGGCCGTTGAAGCGGTGAACAACGACCAGAAATCGGTACTTTTCAATAAGATCATGCGTTATTTCAAGGGTGATGTAAAAGGGAAGACGGTAGCAGTTTGGGGTTTGTCCTTCAAGCCACAGACCGATGACATGCGGGAGGCCCCTTCCGTGGTCATCATCAAAAAATTGCTGGAAGCCGGTGCCGTTGTAAAAGCGTATGACCCCATCGCCATGGAGGAGGCCAAACACTATTTGGGAGAAAGCATCACCTACGTGGAAAACCAGTATGAAGCACTGATTGACGCTGATTGCGTGGCCTTGGTCACCGAGTGGCCGGAATTCAGGTTCCCCAATTTTAAAATCATCAAAAAACTCATGAAAAACGTGGCCGTATTTGATGGTCGTAACATTTATGAACCCGACGAGATGAAAAGCAAGGGTATCGATTATTTCTGTATTGGCATCGACACCACCAAGTAAAATATATACAACTAACTGCATGATCAAAAAGAAAGTCTTAGTGACCGGCGGTGCCGGATTTGTGGGTTCACACCTGTGCGAGCGTCTGCTCAAAGACGGACATGAAGTGGTTTGTCTGGATAACTATTTCACCGGACAAAAGCAAAATGTCGTTCATTTATTGAGCAATCCGTATTTTGAACTCGTACGACACGATGTGACTCAACCCTTTTTTATTGAAGTGGATGAAATCTATAACCTGGCTTGTCCGGCATCTCCCATTCATTATCAGTATAATGCAATCAAAACCATTAAGACATCGGTCATGGGTGCTGTGAATATGCTTGGATTGGCTAAGCGCATCAAGGCTAAGATATTGCAAGCTTCCACCAGTGAAGTCTATGGCGACCCGCAAATCCATCCACAGGTGGAATCCTACTGGGGGCACGTCAATCCCATCGGAGAACGTTCCTGCTACGATGAGGGCAAACGTGCAGCAGAAACGCTGTTTGTAAACTACAACAAGCAGAATAATGTGCGAACCAAGATCATTAGAATATTCAATACATACGGACCGCGCATGCACCCGAACGATGGCCGTGTGGTTTCAAATTTTATTGTTCAAGCACTTAAACAACAGGATATTACCATCTATGGAAATGGACTGCAAACCCGTAGTTTCCAATATGTGGACGATTTGATCGAAGGTATGATCCGCATGATGGCAACCCGTGATGAATTTACAGGCCCTGTAAACATTGGTAATCCAAATGAATTCACCATATTGGAATTGGCTGAAAAAGTAATAAAGTTAACCGGTTCCAACTCAAAAATAATCCGAATGCCCTTACCACCCGACGATCCTTCTCAGCGCCAGCCCAATATCGATTTGGCAAAAAAGGAACTGGACTGGTCACCAAAGGTGCAGTTGGATGAAGGGTTGTTAAAAACCATTGATTTTTTCAAGAGTATCATCTGAATTTAATACATTCAAAAAATGATTGATTGGCAGAAGTATAACGAAACTTTTCAATGGTATGGGAAGGACGTTGAGATTGAATTGATCGGCATCTTGAAGGAAGAATATGATGACCGCATGGCCAAAATTGCACGAAACGTTGCCGACAGAGATTTTGAACAACTTAAGTTCAATACCCATAGTCTGAAGGGTTCTATTGCCAATTATCATGCACCTGAACCTGTAGAATTTGCCCGTGAATTGGAACTATTGGCAAAGGAAAGCAACTCGGAAGGTATTGATGAATTGTTGGTTCGTTTGCAGGTTTCTACAAAATGCTTGCTGGACGAATTGTTGGAACACCGTCAGGAATTATTGGACGAAAAAGGCTGAACCCTTGCGATTGGTCCGTTTTAGCGTACAATTTTTACGTTCCGTACCAGATTGTTAGACTGTAGTTGCAATATGTACATTCCCGGTTGCCATTCGGTTATGTCGGATTCTTCTTCCTGAAATCCGTCCATGATAAAAGACCGCATGAGTGAACCGTTCAAACGATATATCCTGACTTTGGTACGCTCCCTGACTTTAAGTGTAAGTTTATTCCCGAATTTAAGCACATTTGTATCCGGAAATTCTGAAAATGTGCTGCTCAATTGCATAACGCTGTCTTCTTTTTCGATCGTGCGGCTTAGCTTCCATGATTCGGCAGCAGCCAATAATACACATCCCGCTCCATAATCCTCAAAATTCGGGATGTTGCCATAACCGAAGGGTTGACCATCGCTGGGGTCATCACCGGTACCCTGCACCCAGCCCAGAAAACCATTGTCGGGATGGATGGCCTCCTGTTGGATGGCTAACCAGCCTTTTTTCACTGCGTTGATGTAGGTGCTGCGGTTCAATACTTCATTGTTGATACCCCAGGCCAGCCCATAAACGAACAAACCTGTTCCAGTCGTTTCTTTTCCCGCGTATAAAACCGTGTCGGCCAAATTGGCATTCCAGAAACCATCGTTTCGCTGACAGGCAAGGATGGCCGCTGACATGAGTTTATAATCGCTCAGATACTCCTTATAATGAGTTTCCGTTTTTGGCAGAAAGGCAAGCACTCGGGTCAGTGCAGCATACGCCCAGCCATTCCCGCGTGACCAATAAATATTCTTCCCATTGGTATTGACAATGGGCGGATTGAAATTTTTGTCCCGCCACCACAATCCGTCATTAACGTTGAATAAACCAGTGACATCGGCCGTATTGCGGCTCCAGGAATACGATTGATACATGTAATCATAATACGTCGTGTCTTTGGTGATCGATCCCAGAAGTGCATAAACCGGCATGGCCATCTGTAGGGCATCGACCCACCACCAGTAGGTGTAGTTCTTGGCCTTAATGCTGTTGTCCAGGCAAGCTTTAATGCCAGTCAGCATGTTGGCTGAAGGCTTCAGCTGATAGAGTTGCAAGTAGGTTTGGCCACAGCATTGGTCATCGCCACTGGTAGACGTGGCTTTTCCGTAGGCGACCTGCCAGTTGAAATTTTTACCCCAATTGTAGGCGTAATTGAATAAAGCGGTATCCGGAGCAATCTGGTACAATGCAACATGTCCTTCGTAAAAGACGGCACGTGTCCAAATGTTGCTTGGTCTGGATTTTCCGTCAACCACCGTATTGTTCCAATAGTCCGGATGTTTGATGAACCGGATATAATCGTCGGTCAGTTTGGCATATTTAAGTATGGAATCGGATCTGAAAGCATTCAAGGCGGCATTTCCGGACAGGGAAAATGATAGAAACAAGAAAAGCAGCGTGTTGGTTAGGTGTTTTTTCATACTATTGAAACGTTCGGAAAGGATGGATGGACAAAACTATGTTTTTTCTTTTATTCATTAGACGTAGCCTTTCAAAATGGTTTAATAATACGCAACTTACGGCAATCTGAACACTTGATAGCTGGTGAGGTGCATCTCAAATTCTTCTCACTTCCTATTTTTTTGTGCGTAAAATTTGTACCTTTGCACCGCAAAAATTAGTAACCCCCAAAAGATTTAAAAATGAAGGCATACGTTTTTCCCGGACAGGGCGCTCAGTTTACCGGCATGGGCAAGGACTTGTACGATCAGTCACCGCTCGCGCATGATTTGTTTGAAAAAGCCAATGAAATTCTTGGTTTTCGTATTACGGACATCATGTTCACTGGTTCCGCCGAAGATTTGCGTCAAACACGGGTGACTCAACCCGCCATTTTCCTGCATTCTGTTCTATTGGCCAAAACGTTGGGCGCCGACTTCAAGCCAGAAATGGTAGCCGGTCACTCCCTAGGAGAATTCTCCGCCCTGGTTTCTGCCGGTGCGCTTTCTTTTGAAGATGGCCTGAAATTGGTTTATCAGCGTGCATTGGCCATGCAGAAAGCCTGTGAAGCGCGTCCTTCCACCATGGCTGCCGTATTGGGCTTGCCCGATGAAACCATAGAAGAAATCTGTGCCGCCATTACCGACGAAGTGGTGGTGCCTGCCAATTACAACTGCCCAGGACAGGTCGTCATTTCCGGTTCCAACGAAGGCATTGATCTGGCTTGTGAAAAACTGACCGCCGCAGGTGCCAAGCGTGCCCTGAAACTCAGTGTGGGAGGCGCTTTCCATTCTCCACTCATGGAACCTGCCCGTCTGGAACTGGCTGCAGCTATTGAACAGACTCCGTTTACCGCACCGGTTTGCCCCATTTATCAGAACGTAAACGCCAAACCGCAAACCGACCCGAATATCATCAAAGCCAATCTGGTGGATCAGCTGACTTCTCCGGTTCGCTGGACACAATCCGTGTTGGCAATGGTCGCTGACGGAGCCGATTCCTTCACCGAACTTGGCCCGGGTGCCGTGCTTCAGGGACTTATCAAAAAAATCAGCAAGGACGTGGCTACCGACGGTATGCAATAAATTGAAGTCCTAATTTTTTTTTACCGAGACCGCAACAAGTGTTAAGATTTGTTGCGGTCTCGTCTTTTTATGATATTTCTAACTTTTTAATGTAGTATATTTGGTAGTAGGTTACAATAAAGTAAAAAAGAGATCTATCATGGTACTATATCAGGTATTCCCCCGGTATTTCGGAAATACCGGGAAAAACATTCCCAATGGCAGCCTGGCAGAAAACGGTTGCGGAAAATTCAATGATTTTACATCCATAGCCTTGAAATCCATCGTGGATTTGGGGTGTACACATATATGGTTCACCGGAGTGCTGGAGCATGCCACACAGACGGATTATTCCGCTTTTGGCATCCGAAAGGACCATCCAGCCATCGTCAAAGGCAAAGCAGGTTCACCCTACGCCATCAAAGATTATTACGATGTGGATCCCGATTTGGCTATGGATCCTACCAACCGGATTCAGGAATTCACCGAACTGCTGGAACGAACGCATCAGGCTGGTTTGAAAGCAATCATCGATTTTGTGCCCAATCATGTAGCCAGGCAATACTATTCCGACATGAAGCCGGAGGCCATCCGTGATTTTGGAGCAGACGACCGTTACTTCTATGGTTTTTACCCGGACAATAATTTTTATTACATGCCAGAGCAGCCTTTTGCTCCCGATCTGGATTTGTATGCTGGTGAGGAAGAACCCTATCAGGAATTTCCTGCCAAAGCCACCGGTAACGATTGCTTCTCGGCTTCTCCGCTTCAAAACGATTGGTACGAAACTGTCAAGGTCAATTACGGCGTTGATTACCAGGGTGGGGGAGAAACGCATTTTTATCCGGTTCCGACCACCTGGTTCAAGATGCTCGATATCCTGAATTATTGGGTACATCTCGGTGTGGATGGTTTTCGCTGCGACATGGCTGAAATGGTTCCGGTGGATTTCTGGGGCTGGGCCATTCCCAGAGTTAAAAAAGAAAAACCAGATTTGACATTCATAGCTGAAGTCTACCAGCCATCCCGCTATTGGGATTACATACACAACGGTCGTTTCGACCTGCTTTACGACAAGGAAGGCATGTACAACACCCTTAGAGCTGTCATCCAGGGACATGCGCCGGCTTTCGCCATCACAGGTTGCTGGCAGGCGGTCAATGACTTCAGCAGACACATGCTGCATTTTTTGGAAAACCACGATGAACAACGGATTGCATCCGACTTTTTCGCCGGAGATCCGCGCAAGGCATTCCCTGCGATGTTGGTACTGGCTTGCCAAAAAATCAATCCGCTCATGATCTATGCCGGGCAGGAACTGGGAGAACGAGGCATGGATGCCGAAGGATTCAGCGGTCAGGACGGCAGAAGCACTATTTTCGATTATTGGAGTGTTGGTTCCCTGGTTAACTGGAGAAACGAGGGGAAATGGAACGATGAACTATTGACGCCAGAACAACAGGAGGTCAGGCATTTCTACAAACGGTTGCTTGAAATACACCGGGATGAAAAAACCATTTGTGAAGGTGACTTTTTCGATCTGGTTTATGCCAATGTTGACAACCCCGACTTTGATTCAACGAAAACCTACGCATTTATCCGGAAAGCTGGTCGGGAATGTCTGCTGGGGCTGATCAACTTTGAGAAAACAGATCGCCGAATCTCCCTGAACATACCCAGACATGCCTTTGATTGCCTAGCTATTGAAGAAGGCCACTTGCACACCATGACCGACTTGTTATCAGGGGAAACCTACCACTTGGAGTGCTCCTCTGTCGTCCCAGTGGTGTTGGAGCTGCCAGCCTACGGTGGTTTGTTGCTGAAAGGTGTTGCTCCAGATAGTGTATAATTTGGTACGCTTTTCTGTATTATTATGCAATTAATTCAATATAATGCATTGATATTCAATGAAATGAATCTATCCATGATTGACCCATACATTTTAATTGATATTTTTGTCGCAACTAATGGGAACGTATAGCCTCAAAATTCCTATCTTTGCAGGTACAATTTCACCATCCTAAATTTCATTCTGCTTTATGAACGATAACGGTTCTTTCAAAGTGTTTTCAGGTACTAACTCACAGTATCTGGCAGAAAAGATTTGTGCCAGCCTTGATGTTCCGCTGGGAAAAATGAATATTCAGCACTTTGCAGACGGAGAATTTTCCGTGTCTTACGAAGAATCCATTCGTGGAGCAGTGGTTTACCTCATTCAATCCACGTTTCCGAATTCAGACAACTTGATGGAACTCTTGCTGATGGTGGATGCTGCCAAACGTGCTTCAGCCGGTAAAATCATTGCCGTCATCCCCTATTTTGGCTGGGCCAGACAAGACCGCAAAGATAAACCACGTGTTTCCATTGGTGCCAAATTGATCGCTGACATGCTTTCGACAGCGGGTATTGAGCGTCTCATCACCATGGATCTTCATGCTGATCAGATTCAGGGCTTTTTCGATGTACCTGTAGATCATTTATACGGTTCGACCATTTTTATTCCCTATCTCCGCAACCTCAATCTGGACAATTTGATCATTGCAGCTCCTGATGTGGGTGGTTCTAAGCGGGCCAACACCTACGCCAAGTTCCTGGATGTTCCCATGGTGCTTTGTCACAAGAGCCGCGAACATGCCAACGAAGTCTCTGAAATGAAGATCATCGGTGATGTAAAAGGTAAGAATGTTGTTTTGATCGATGATATGGTGGATACAGCTGGAACCATTACCAAAGCAGCCGACTTGATGATGGAATATGGTGCCTTGTCTGTACGCGCTGTTGCCACGCACTGCGTGATGTCTGGTCCTGCCTGCGATCGGGTAGAAAATTCTGCCTTGGTCGAATTGTTGATGACCGACAGCATTCCATTCATTAAATGCTGTACAAAGGTAAAGGTGCTCAGCATTGCGGATATGTTTGCCGATACGATTGAACGCGTGTTCGATCACCGTTCCATCAGCTCACAATATTTACTATAACAGATTCTATTTTTTTACCAACAGGGCGCTGATTTCGTAAAGTATATACAGCGGAAGCGCCACGATCATCAGCGTGAACGGGTCACCAGTCGGTGTGATGACAGCTGCGACGATCAGCAGGACGATGATGGCGTGCTTTCTGTATTTTCGGAAGAAGCGGCGTTTAACCAGACCCAGCTTGGACAAAATCAGTGCCAACATCGGCAACTCAAAAACCAAACCCATCACGAGGTTCATGCTGACAAAGGTGCTGATGTAGGAATCGAGTGACAACTGATTGGAAACCAGATTCGTAAGCTGATATCCAGCGAGAAAACGCAGCGTAATGGGGAAAACCAGAAAATAGCTCAGGCAGATCCCTGCAAAAAATAAAAGGGAAGAAAGAGAAAATGCCATCCTGAAACCATTCTTTTCCTTATCGTACAATGCTGGTGCAATAAACTTCCAGATTTCAAAAAGCATGTACGGAAAGCTGGCCATCAATCCAAACAGGAACGACATCTGCATGTGGATCAAAAACTGCGAAGCCAGGCGGATATTGATGATCTGGATCTGAAAGCTTTCGTCGCAAAAGGTCGTGTCGTTCGTAAAGAGTTTGGATATGTCGCAGAAAAGCTTGTAAACGGGAAAGTCTCCGAAGCAGGGAGCCATGACCACGGAGTCGAAAATTTGGGGCATAAAAACAAAGAAAGCGATGCTCGCAACAAACATCGCACCCAGACTTCGGAAAAGCATGTACCGAAGTGCCTCGAGGTGGTCCCAAAAAGTCAAATCCTGCATGGAAGAATGATCAGGCTTTTTTGTCGTCATCCTTGTGGAGGTCGTCCTCCATGTCTTTCATGCCGTCCTTGAAGTTTTTGACGCCCTTGCCCAGTCCTTTCATCAGTTCCGGAATTTTTTTGCCACCAAAAATGAGCAGGACGCACAAGGCAATCAGAATGACTTCCGGAGCTCCGATGTTCAGCAATAATAAGGTATGATACATAACAGATGGTTTTTGATGCAGACAAATGTACATTTTCTGCAGGTACAAAACAACAATCCATTTCAAAACGTTATTTTAATAGAATAGACTGTAACCGCAGCTTGTTCTTGAGGCTGTTTTTATTTGCAATTGCGCGCCTGAGTTCCTATCTTTGCGCGACTCATTTTTTCTAAATCAATTCACTAAATTATGCCGAAACCGTCCGTTCGCGGGGCCATGATGCCTCAATCGCCCATCCGGAAACTGGTGCCCCTGGCCAACATTGCCAAGGCAAAGGGAGTGACCGTTTACCACCTCAATATCGGTCAACCCGATATCAAAACCCCTGAAATAGGTTTGGAGGCGTTGCGAGCGATGGACAGAACCATTCTGGAATACAGTCCGAGTGAAGGCATACTGAGCTTTCGGGAGAAACTGGTGGAATATTACCATCGTTTTAAAATAGATGTGACCGTTGATGACATCATCGTGACCACGGGCGGTTCGGAAGCCGTGTTTTTTGCCTTTCTGGCCTGCCTCGACCCAGGTGATGAAATCATCGTACCGGAACCAGCTTATGCGAATTACACTGCCTTCGCCATTTCAGCCGGTGCCGTGATCAAACCCATTTTCTCCTCGATTGAAACTGGTTTTGCATTGCCTCCGGTGTCTGAATTCGAGAAGATCATCACGCCTAAAACCAGGGCCATCATGATCTGCAATCCGAACAACCCGACCGGTTATCTTTATACCCAGCAGGAAATGAATCAGATTCGTGACCTGGTCAAGAAATACGATCTCTATTTGTTTTCCGACGAAGTCTATCGGGAATTTTGCTACACTGGTGCCCCCTACATTTCAGCCTTCCATCTGAAAGGTATTGAGCAGAATGTGGTGCTGGTGGATTCTGTTTCCAAACGGTACAGTGAATGCGGCATCCGAATCGGTGCCCTCATTACCAAGAACCTGCAAGTGCGCAACGATGTGATGAAATTCTGTCAGGCTCGCCTTAGTCCACCCTTGTTGGGTCAGATTGTGGCTGAAGCCTCGCTGGACGCACCTGCGGATTACATGCTCGACATGTACAACGAATACGTGAAACGCCGCAAATTTCTGATTGATTCCATCAACCGGATCCCAGGCTGCTATACACCCATTCCCATGGGCGCATTTTATACGGTGGCCCGTCTGCCCATCGACGATGCCGACAGGTTCTGCGCCTGGTTGCTCGAAGAGTTTTCGTACGAAAACCAGACCATCATGATTGCGCCTGCCTCTGGTTTCTATACCACGCCCGATGTCGGCAGAGATGAAGTCCGTCTGGCCTACGTCATCGGCAAGGAATTCCTGGCCAAAGCCATGTTGGTACTTGAGAAAGCCCTGGAAGTTTATCCGGGTCGCACCCTCAACAGATGAATCTGGAATACTTCATTGCCAGTCGGCTGATTTCCCATAACAAGATCAAGGGAAAAAAGGTTGAACCTGCCATCCGTATTGCCATCATCGGGATTGCGGTTGGTCTGGCCGTGATGCTGATCGCTTGGGCCATCGTCATGGGCTTCAAACGAGAAGTGCGCAATAAGATCATCGGAGTCAATTCGCACATCCAGGTGACCAGCTATTTTTCCAATTTTACGTACGAAATGGATCCGGTCCGCATTTCGGACACCTTGATCAATAATCTGAAAGCGGTGCCCGGAGTTGCCCATGTGCAGCGCCTGTATACGAAGCCGGGTATGATCAAGACAGCTACGGATTTTCAAACGGTGGTATTGAAAGGTGCGGATGCCGATTTTGACGGAACCTTTCTGAAAAACTGCCTGATTGAAGGCAAAATGCCAGATTACACTTCGCCTTCCAACGACGTGTTGATTTCCGAACATTTGACGAAACTATTGGATTTGCGTCTTGGGGATGGCTTTCTGGCTTATTTTATTAAAGGTCAATCCGTTTCTGCCCGAAAATTTCGCATTTGCGGCATCTACAACACCTATTTTTCGGAGTTCGACAAGTATTTTCTGCTCGCTGACGCCAGACACATCCGGAAGCTGAACGGCTGGGACGAGCATCAGGCTGCAGGACTGGAAATCTTCGCCACGTCCATGGAAGCTTTTCCGAAAGCGGAGGAAGGCGTCTATTCGGTCGTTTCCAGAGCAGCGGATAAGTCAAAGGAGTCTTTTTATTTACGCAACCTCTTTGAAATGAGCCCCGATTTATTCGGTTGGCTTCAGTTGCTGGATACCAATGTCTGGTTGATTTTGTTCCTCATGATTTTTGTCTCGGGTTTCAACATCATTTCTGGTCTGCTTATCCTGATTTTGGAACGAACCAACATGATTGGAGTCATGAAAGCGCTGGGTGCCCGCAATTTCTCGGTGCGCAAGGTTTTCATCTATATGTCTGTGTTCCTGATTGGCAAAGGAATGCTTTGGGGCAACATCATTGGTCTTTCCTTCTGTCTGTTGCAAAAATACTTGCACATCGTACCTTTGAATCCCACCACCTATTACGTAGATTCCGTACCCATCGAGCTGAATTGGCTGTATATCCTCATCGTCAATGCCGGAACACTACTGATTTCCTTGCTGGTGGTTTTACTTCCGACTCACATGATAACCCGCATATCACCCGTCAAAGCCATCCGCTTCGACTAAAGATGTTTCAATAGAGTGCCAATCTCTGCGTTACTTATTGCTCGCCACTACTCACGTACCTTAAGTACGCTCCGTGGTGTCTCACAACAAGTGCCTTGACCTTGGCACTCTATTGAAACATCTTTCACCAGGCTAGCAAAAAGAAAGCGGCTGCATCATAGTTTTGATACAGCCGCTTTCTTTAGGGAGATGTAAATTATTTTTTCTTTTTTGCCTCTACTATCGCATCGATTACTGCTACAGCTGTGACGTTGACGATATCACGAACCGAAGCTTCCACATCGGTAAAATGGATAGGCTTGTTCAGGCCCATTTGGATCGGGCCAATGGATTCAAACGGAGTCAGACCCTGCAAAAGCTGGTAAGCAGCATTGGCCGAGCTGAGGTTGGGGAAAATAAGCGTGTTGGCGTCCATGCCTTTCAAGCGGGAGAAGGGATAAATTTTGTCACGGAGATCCTTGTTCAGCGCAAAGTTGACCTGCATTTCACCATCGATGATCAAATCGGGTTTGGCTTCCTGAACGCGACGGATTGCTTCATGTACAGAGGCAGGGCTGCCATCGGGATCTGAGCCAAAGTTCGAATAAGAAAGCATGGCAATCTTGGGCTCGTTGGCAAAGAATTTAACCGTCTGTTCAGCCATACTGACAACGTCCACCAGCGTATCCGTGGTGGGGTGACGGTTGATCAACGTATCACAGAGGAACAACGGACCTTTCTTGGTGTTCACGATGTGCATGGTGGCGAAATGCTTCAAGCCTTCGCGAATCCCGATTACTTCCTTGGCGACTTTGATGGTGTTAGTGTATTTGGTATAGAGACCGGAGATGAAAGCGTCTGCTTCACCGGTTTCCACCATCATCATGCCAAAATAATTGCGTTCGAACATTTTGTCCTGAGCTTCCTGAAAGTTGGCACCTTCGCGAGCGCGTTTATCGGAAAGGATGCGGGCATACCGTTCGCGACGATCGGCCTGATTGTCGTGGCGCAAGTTGACGATTTCAATGCCTTCGAGGCTGAGATCGAGCTCTTTGGCCATCTTCTCAATGCGTTCGTCGTTACCGAGCAGAATAGGGTGACAGATGCCTTCGGCTTTGGCTTCCACCGCAGCGCGTAGCATGTTGGGGTGACCGGCTTCAGCAAAAACTACGCGTTTGGGGTGCTGCTTGGCCATATCCATGAAACGACGGGTGAACTTGGTTTCGTAGCCCATTAAATCGCGCAGATGATCCTTGTAGGCATCCCAGTCGGTGATGATTTTTTTAGCGACACCCGATGAAATGGCTGCTTTGGCAACGGCCACGGATACTTCGGTGATGAGACGCTGGTCAACGGGTTTCGGAATGAAATATTCACGGCCGAAAGCGAGGTTATTCACTTCGTAGGCGGCGTTAACCACGTCGGGTACCGGTTGTTTGGCCAGTTCGGCAATAGCATATACGGCGCCCAACTTCATTTCCTCATTAATGGCAGTTGCGCGAGTATCCAATGCACCACGGAAAATATAAGGGAAACCGATGACGTTGTTGATTTGGTTGGGGTAGTCGGAGCGACCAGTGGCCATAAGGCAGTCAGGGCGGGCTGCCATGGCGTCTTCGTAGCTGATTTCCGGATTCGGGTTGGCCAAAGCAAAGACAATGGGATCCTTGGCCATGGAGCGAACCATGTCCTGAGAGAGCACATTGCCCTTGGAAAGTCCGAGGAACATATCGGCGCCTTTTATGGCGTCTTCCAAAGTCTTCAGGTCTGTACGGCTGGTTGCAAAAACCTTTTTGGATTCGTTCAAGTCCATTCTGGAGGTGGAAATAACCCCCTTGCTGTCGAGCATGATGATGTTTTCTTTCTTGGCACCCAAAGCGAGGTACAATTTCGTACAAGAATTGGCGGCGGCACCTGCACCGTTCACAACGATCTTCACGTCACCAATTTTCTTTTTGGCGATGATCAGTGCGTTCAAAAAGCCAGCACTGGAAATAATGGCCGTACCGTGCTGGTCGTCGTGCATGAGGGGGATGTCGAGTTCAGCCTTCAGCCTTTCTTCGATTATAAAACATTCGGGAGCCTTGATGTCTTCCAGGTTGATGCCTCCAAAGGTGGGGGAGATGGCTTTCACTGCCTGAATGAAACGTTCGGGATCTTTTTCGTCGATTTCGATGTCGAATACGTCGATGCCGGCGTAAATCTTAAACAAGAGACCTTTACCTTCCATGACGGGTTTTCCTGCCAATGTACCGATGTCTCCGAGTCCGAGCACGGCGGTTCCGTTGGAAATGACCGCCACTAAGTTGCCTTTTGCGGTGTAGTCATACGCTTTCTGGGGATCGAGTTCGATTTCCAGACAAGGTTCTGCCACACCGGGTGAATAGGCGAGGGACAAGTCGGTTTGTGTACTGTAGGGTTTGGTCGGAACGACCTCGATTTTGCCGGGCTTGCCCATCGAGTGATAGAGCAAAGCGGCTTCTCTAGTGATTTTAGCCATGGTTGATTGCCTAATAATGTTAATTACCTTAGAAGAGCCACAAAGTTAGCTTTTTAGAGGGAGAAAGCGAAAAATAGAAAGGGTAAAAATTTCGAGTTTTTGCAAAAAAGTGGTAGGTTTGTAGACAAATATTGTTAAAATCAATACCAATTAATATGGGAACACTTACAAAACGGATTTCTGAGGGTAAAATACTGGTTTCCGACGGCGCATGGGGTACCTTTTTGCAGTCTAAAGGCTTGGAACCCGGTACTTGTCCGGAACTTTGGAACCTCGAACATTTCGATGACGTTTCAGATATTGCTGCGAGTTATGTGGCTGCCGGTTCAGATATGGTTGAAACCAACAGCTTTGGAGCCAACCTGTTCAAATTGGAACATTTCGGCCTTGGTGCACAGGCGTATGCAATCAACAAAGCAGCTGCTGAAGCCTCCCGTCACGGTGCAGGTGCCGGTAAATTAGTCCTAGGGTCCGTTGGCCCGACCGGTAAATTCCTGATGATGGGTGAAGTCACCGAAGAGGCCATGTTCGAAGCCTTTGCCCTGCAATGCCTTGGTTTGAAGGACGGTGGTGCAGATGCCATCATTATTGAAACCATGACCGACCTGGAAGAAGCGGTCATCGCTGTTCGCGCCGCCAAATCCACCGGTTTGGATGTGGTGTGCACCATGACCTTCGACGCGCTTCAGGACGGAACGTACCGCAGCATGATGGGCATTGCCCCTGCTGAAATGGTTGAACCACTGCTAGCGGCAGGTGCCGATGTGCTGGGTAGCAATTGCGGAAACGGAACAGCAGGAATGATCAAGATCACGGCTGAAATCCGCGCCACACATCCTACTGTTCCAATCCTGATCCACGCCAACGCCGGTTTGCCGATCTACCAAGACGGTATCACCGTCTTCCCCGAATCACCCGCTGACATGTCCTCACTGACTCTGCAACTGATTGAAGCGGGTGCCAATGTGATTGGTGGTTGCTGCGGAACGAGCCCGGACCACATCAAGGCCATTGCGCGAATGGTCAAGGTGAAGAATTCGATGTTGGACTATTAACCTCAGAAATATACACATGAAAATGAAATTTTTGAACACCTTGCCGTTCGCCTTTTTGATTTCAACAAGTTGTTTTGCCGCTGGAAAAGCCGATGTCGTGATACGCACAGACACGAGTGATGCCACAATCAGTCGTCACATCTACGGTCAGTTCTCCGAACACCTCGGCCAATGCATTTATGGCGGAATCTGGGTCGGTGAGAATTCGCCCATTCCCAATATCAACGGTTACCGCAAGGATTTGGCTGAAGCGTTGAAAAAAATCAATGTCCCCAACCTGCGCTGGCCTGGCGGTTGTTTTGCCGATGAATACCACTGGAAAGACGGTATTGGCCCTCGTGCCGAACGTCCCAAGATGATCAACACCCATTGGGGTGGTGTGGTGGAAGACAACTCCTTTGGCACCAATGAATTTCTTAATTTCTGCGAACTAATTGGAACTGAGCCGTATATCTGCGGAAATGTAGGCAGTGGTACGGTGGAAGAAATGTCCAAATGGGTGGAATACATGACCTTCGATGGCGAATCACCCATGTCCAAACTGCGTAAGCAAAACGGTCGCGAAAAGCCATGGAGCGTGAAATTCTTCGGAGTCGGCAATGAAAACTGGGGTTGTGGCGGAAACATGCGTGCGGAACACTATGCGGATCTGTATCGCAATTTTGCCACCTATTGCCGTGATTACGGCTCGAATCGTTTGCAGAAAGTGGCCGGCGGAGCGAATTCAAACGATTACAACTGGACGGAAACGATGATGAAAAACATTGGCCCAGGAGGTATGTGGGGACTATCCCTTCATAATTACACCATTCCCAGAGGTTGGGGTCCAGGAGGCAAGGGTTCAGCCACCAAGTTCGGCGAAGACGAATATTTCGCTCAGATGAAAAAGACCATGTACATGGATGAGTTGGTGACGAAACATACTGCCATCATGGACAAGTACGATCCTCGCAAGCGCGTCGCTTTCTGCGTGGACGAATGGGGTGCCTGGTACGATGTGGAACCCGGAACAAATCCAGGTTTCCTATATCAGCAGAATACCTTGCGTGACGCTATTTTATGTGCAGCCACCATCAATATTTTCCACAAACATGCCGACCGGGTTCGCTTGGCCAATATCGCGCAGATGGTCAATGTGCTGCAATCCATCGTTCTGACCAAGGATGACAAGATTCTGCTGACACCGACCTACCATATTTACGATATGTATAAGGTGCATCAAGATGCAGCTAATCTGCCTGTTGAAATACTTTGCCCGAATTATACCTTCGGAACGGAAAGCGTGCCTGCCCTCAGTGTCAGTGCTTCTAAAGATAAACAAGGCGCCATCCACGTTTCCATTGTGAACATGGATCCTAAAAATGACATCGAAACATCGTGTAGTCTGGTTGGTGCGATTGGTAAAACCATTACCGGGCAGATTCTGACCGCCAACGACGTAGCCGCTTACAATACGTTTGAAAACCCGAACAATGTGGTGCTCGCCGTTTTCAACGGAGCCAAACTGGACAAGGGGGTTTTAAAGCTTAAAGTCCCTGCCAAATCGGTCATCACGGTGGAGATTAAATAAAATAGCTACAAGTTGGCAAAGATGTATATACAAGTTGTTTCACTTATATGTTTTAAGTATCTGTAAATCAGTCATGTAAAATATCGGATAGAATTCTGCAAAAGGCACTTGTATTTACAAGTGCTTTTTGTATTTTTGTACGCTTTTTAGTTAATTCAATATAATCTGATTCACATGGCTGTAGTAGTAATTCTGCCCAAACAGGGCCAATCGGTGGAAAGTTGCATCATCACCGAAATCAAAAAGAAAAAAGGCGATATCGTCAAAAAAGGCGATATCCTGTTTTCGTACGAAACGGACAAGGCTTCCTTCGAAGAAGAATCTCCTGCCGACGGCGCGGTGCTCGAATGTTTTTACAAAGACGGTGACGAAGTGCCTGTGTTGCTGAACATGATGGTGATTGGGCAGCCGGGTGAGGATTATGCAGCGTTGCTGGGTGATTCTGCGCCTGCTGCCAGTGCTCCAGTTGCTGCAGTTCCTCAAACTGGTGCGCCAATTGTCGCTGAACCTGTTGCTACAGCTCCCGCTGTCGCTGCTGAAATTGTTTCTGGTGCTGTTTCTGCAGTTGCTCCCGCCAAGGCTTCCGCCAGCTTCGTTTCTCCCCGTGCCAAAAACCTGGCCGCCACCGAAGCCCTCGATGCCGCTCAACTGGTCGGTTCAGGTCCTAACGGCCGCGTCATTGAAAAAGATGTCCAAGCTGCACTCGAAAATCGCCCGAAATTGACACCGCTTGCCAAAAAGATGGCTGCCGAACAAGGCGTTCAGCCGACATCAGGCTCAGGCCTGGCTGGAATGGCAAAATCCACTGACTTGCAACCGCCTGCCAATGTCGTTTACGGTCTGGATTTCGAAGACAAGAAACTCTCCAACATGCGCAAATTAATTGCAAAGGCCATGCATTTTTCGCTGCAGAACTCGGCCCAGCTAACCCACCACCTGGGCGCCGACGCCCGCCGTATGATGGAACTCCGCAAAAAAATCAAGTTGGCCATGGATGCCGGAACGCTGACCACCAATATCACCTTGAACGATATGGTCTGCTTCGCCGTGATCAAGGCCCTTAAGAAATTCCCCAACGTGAACTCGCACTTTTTAGGTGATAGCCTGCGTGTTTTCAACAAAGTACACCTCGGTCTGGCCGTGGATACCGAACGCGGTTTGATGGTACCTGCCGTCCGCAATGCCGACGACTTGTCCATCCTCGGACTTGCCAACCAGCTCAAGGAAGTGGCCGGTGCCTGCCGCAAGGGTGCCATCGCTCCAGAATTGCTCTCCGCCGAAGCCGCCACCTTCACCGTTTCCAACCTCGGTGCATACGGCGTGGAAATGTTCACCCCGGTCATCAACCTGCCGCAATCGGCCATCCTTGGTGTGAACACCATCGTTCCGCGTCCCAAAGACCTGGGCGACGGCGTGTACGCTTTCGTACCGTATATCGGTTTGAGCCTCACCTACGACCACCGTTCATTGGACGGCGGTGAAGCCACCCGCTTCCTCAAGCAGATTGCCATTGAGATTGAAACTCTGGAACTCGACATCTTTTAAATCCACACGACTATGTTTGATTTACTGATTATTGGCGGAGGTCCCGCCGGATATGTGGCTGCAGAACGCGCCGGTCACAAAGGATTGAACGTCATCTTATTTGAAAAAAATAAAATGGGTGGCGTCTGCCTGAACGAAGGTTGCATCCCAACCAAAACGCTGCTCTACAGTGCCAAAACTTATGAAAATGCCCTGCACGGCGACAAATATGGAGTCTATAGCGACAACATCCGTTTCGACTACGGAAAAATTGCCGCCCGCAAAGACAAGGTGGTTAAGAAACTCGTAGCCGGTGTAGAAGGCAAGATGAAATTGCATCACGTTACCGTCGTTAAGGGTGAAGCGATGATTCAAGGCCGCAGTCCTAAAGGAGTGGAAGTCACTTGCAATGGTGAAAGTTACCTAGGTGCCAATCTTTTGATTTGCACCGGTTCCGAAGCCTTCGTTCCCCCGATTCCGGGTGTTATCGAAGCAGGAGACATCATCCTGACCAACCGCGAAATCCTCGTGCTGAAAGAACAACCTGCCTCCTTGGTCATCATCGGCGGCGGTGTCATCGGCATGGAATTCGCCAGTTTCTACAACAGCCTTGGCACCAAGGTGACGGTGGTTGAGATGTTGCCCGAGATTCTGGGCGGCCTCGATTTCGAAATCAGCGCCATGCTCCGCGATATTTATGCCAAGAAAGGCATTACTTACCATCTGAACGCCAAAGTGGTGAAAGTGGAAGGCAACAACGTTATTTTTGAAAAGGATGGTGCTACTGAAACCGTAGCTGGCGATAAAATTCTCATGAGTGTCGGCCGTCGTGCCGTAACCAAGGGTTTCGGCCTTGAAAACCTGAGCGTGGAACTTAACCGCGGCGGTATCAAGGTGGACGAGAAAATGCGCACCAACGTACCAGGTGTGTTCGCTGCCGGTGATGTGACTGGTTTCTCTTTATTGGCACACACTGCTAGCCGTGAAGGCGAAGTGGTGGTGAACAACCTGACCGGCCGCCCCGATGTGATGCGTTACGACGCCATCCCGGGCGTGGTTTACACCAACCCTGAAGTAGCTGGTGTCGGTCTGACCGAAGAAGCAGCCAAATCCAAGGGCATTGCATTTAAAGTTGCCAAACTCCCGATGGCCTACGCTGGCCGTTTCGTCACTGAAAACGAAGGCGGAAGCGGAATGTGCAAAGTGCTGATAGGGGAGAAGTACGGTGAAGTCCTGGGTGTTCACATGCTGGGCAATCCCTGCAGTGAAATGATCTACGGCGCCTGCATGGCCATCGAACAGGAAATGACGCTCACCGAAATGCAAGAAGTCGTTTTCCCGCATCCAACTGTCAGTGAGATTTTTAAGGAAACGGTGTTCGCTTTCTAAGCCAAGCACGAAAGCTAAAAAAATAAAAAACATAAATACCAATAACAATGCCAAAAGTACAAAACATCGATCCGAAAGAAATGAGGAAACCGGGATTCGTGGAATTCACACCCATCCCAGTCAATCAGTATCAGAAAACCGTCAAAGATGAACTTGGTAACTATACCGTCGAGGAATTCAAAGCGATTTTCCACGATATGGCCCTGATCCGTGAGTTCGAAACCATGATCAACCAGATCAAGATCAAAAACGAATACAACGGAACTGCCTACAACCACCCCGGCCCAGCCCACCTATCCATCGGACAGGAATCGGCAGCCGTCGGTATGGCTTGGACACTCACTGTGGACGACTACATCTTCGGTAGCCACCGCAGCCACGGCGAAATCCTTGCCAAAGGCATGAGTGCCATCCACCAGAGCGACGACGCATACCTGATGAACGTGATGGAAACCTTCTTCGACGGCGCCGTTTTGAACGTGGTCAAGAAAGATTTCAACGGTACGGTCAAGGAACTGGCCCGCCGCTTTCTCGTTTACGGAGCACTGGCTGAAATCTTTGCCCGCGAAACCGGATTCAATAAAGGCCTCGGCGGTTCCATGCACGCTTTCTTCACCCCGTTCGGCATCTATCCCAACAATGCCATCGTAGGGGGTTCAGGCGATATCGCCGTCGGTGCAGCCTTGTACAAAAAAGTAAACCGTCAAAAGGGAATGGTCATTGCCAACATCGGTGATGCATCCATGGCATGCGGACCCGTTTGGGAAGGCCTAAGCTTCGCCACCATGGACCAATTCAATGAACTGTGGACCGGTGACATGCAAGGCGGACTGCCCGTGATCATCAACATCATGAACAACCAATACGGCATGGGTGGTCAGACCAAGGGCGAAACCATGGGTTACGACGTTGCCGCCCGTATCGGTGCCGGTGTGAACCCGGACCAGATGCATGCTGAACGCGTGGACGGCTATAATCCGTTGGCCGTGATCGAAGCGTACAAGCGTAAACGCAAAATCATCGAAGACAAAAAAGGTCCGGTTCTTTTAGACGTGTTGACCTACCGTTACAGCGGCCACAGCCCCTCGGATGCTTCTTCGTACCGCACCAAGGAAGAAGTGGAAGCCTGGGAAGCTCAGGACTGCATCCAATCCTTTGGAAAGCAGATGATCGAAGCCGGTGTTGCCACCCAAGCCGTGCTCGACGGTATCTGGACCGACATTAAAGCTTTGGTTTATGAAATGTTCCTTAAGTCCATTGATGATGAGGTTTCTCCACGCATGAAAAATGCCCAGATCATCGGTGATATGATGTTCTCCAACGGCTCTGTGGATTCATTTTCCACAGCAATTCCGGACGTGCTTCAGCCGATGGAAGAGAATTCACGCGTGAAGAAAATCGCTACTAAGGAACGTTTTGCGTTCGATGCTGAAGGCAAGCCGTTCAGCAAAATGAAGCAATATCAGCTCCGTGACGGTATTTTCGAAGCCATCATGACCAGATTCTATAAAGATGCCTCTCTCGTGGCCTACGGGGAAGAAAACCGCGACTGGGGTGGTGCATTCGCCGTCTATGGCGGTATGACCGAAGCCCTGCCGTATCACCGTCTGTTCAATTCGCCCATTTCTGAAGCCTCCATCGTGGGTACCGCCATCGGTTACGCCATGTGCGGTGGTCGCGTGATTCCTGAAATCATGTATTGCGACTTTATCGGTCGTTGTGGTGACGAATTGTTCAATCAGCTTCCCAAATGGCAGGCCATGAGCGGCAACGTGCTGAAAATGCCGGTTGTTCTCCGTGTATCCGTTGGTTCCAAATATGGTGCTCAGCACTCCCAGGACTGGACTTCCTTTATCGCCCAAGTACCTGGTATCAAGGTTTGTTTCCCCGTAACGCCTTATGATGCAAAGGGTTTGATGAACGCTGCCCTGCAGGGTACCGACCCCGTGGTATTTTTCGAAAGCCAGCGCATCTACGAAATCGGCGAACAATTCCACACCGGCGGTGTACCCGAAGGCTATTATGAAATTCCGTTCGGCCAGCCCGATGTGAAGAAAGAAGGTAAGGACATCACGTTCCTGACCATCGGTCATACCTTGTATCCCGCTTTGCAGGCTGCTAAAATTTTAGAAGAAAAATACGGTATGAGTGCCGAAGTCATCGATGCTCGTTCCATGGTTCCGTTCGACTACGAACAAGTGATTGCTTCTGTGAAGAAGACCGGCAAGATCATCGTTGCCAGCGACGCTTGTGCACGTGGATCATTCTTGAACGACCTCGCAACTAACATCAGTTCGTTGTGCTTCGATTATTTGGATGCTCCGGTAAGTGTACTTGGTTCAAGAAACTGGATCACACCCGCTTACGAACTCGAAGAATCATTTTTCCCGCAGCCCAGTTGGTTCTTGGATATGATAAACGAAAAAATTCAGCCCCTTGCAGGATACGTTCCCGGACAAAATTTCACCGATGCTGAATTTATCCGTCGTGCCAAATTAGGTGTATAATATGAATATCAAAAAAGTAAACGCACACCTCCATACGCCGTATTCCTTCAGTGCCTTCAGCGAATTGACTCAGGCACTGGACATGGCGGTGGCCGAGGGTGTTGCGGTGGTGGGAATCAACGACTTCTACACCACGGCAGGATATGAGGCTTGGGCGACGGAATGCGAAAAACGCAAACTGTATCCCTTGTTCAACATCGAATTCATCAGTCTGAACGAGGAAGACCAAAAAGCTGGCCTCAGGGTGAACGACCCCGGCAACCCCGGTCGTACCTACCTCAGCGGCAAAGGTTTGTCTTATCCGTTCAAACTGGCTGAACCCTTCGCCATCCAGTTGAAGGATGTTCGGGAAGAAGCCAACGCTCAAGTCGAAAGCATGTGCGCCAAGCTCAACGAAGTTCTCAAAGTCTGCAACGCCGGTTTCAGCCTCGACTTCAACTGGATCCGCGACGAACTCACCATGGGTTCCATCCGCGAACGCCATTTGGCCAAAGCCTTGCGCCTCAAAGCCTATGAAGCATGCAACAACGATGATGCTGCCATTCAGGCCCTGTTTGCCGAACTCTTTGGCGGAAAAGACCTGAAATCGGCCGTCAAAGATTTTGCCGGTGTGGAAAACGAAATCCGTGGCGACCTGCTCAAAGCCGGTGGTGCTGCTTTCGTTGCCGAGGATCCCAAAGCCTTCCTGCCCATACAGAATGTTTGCGACATCATCTTGGCTGCAGGAGGCATTCCGACGTATCCGTTCTTGGCCGACGATGCCAAAGGTGGTTACACCGACTTCGAAGGCGACCTCGAAAAAGTGGCTCAAACGCTGACCGAACGCGGCTTCAACTCTGTGGAATTCATCACAACCCGAAATGGTGTGGAATTGCTCGAGAAATACGCCGCATACCTGCATGAACAAGGCTTCGTAGTAACCTTCGGCAGCGAACACAACACACCAGCCATGGAGCCCATCGAGCTTTTTGCCCGCAACAGCACCCCGCTCACCGAAACGCTGAAGCGTATCAATTACGAAGGTGCCTGCGTAGTGGCTGCTCACCAGCATCTAGTGGCTCAGGGTCTTGCAGGATACGTGGATGCATCAGGCAAAGCCGACCGCAGCAAACGTGGAGAATTCATCATATTAGGTGATCAATTAATTGAAGCAAAGGTTTAACAAAACCTTATAAATATCTATATATGGAAGAAATACAAGATTTAATTGACATATCCCGTTTTTACGGCGTGGACAGCCGCTTCGTCATCGCAGGCGGCGGCAATACGTCCTACAAGAACACCGAAAAACTTTGGGTGAAAGCCAGCGGTTCCTCGCTCGCCACCATCATAGAAGACGGATTCGCCGTACTGGACCGTGCCAAACTCAACATCCTTTCCGAACGTTCGTACAGCAACATTGCTGCCCAGCGCGAGGAACAAGTGAAGAACGATCTGGCCGCTGCCACCATCTCCAAAGGCAAGCGCCCCTCGGTTGAAACCTCCATGCACAACGCCATCGGTTTCAGCTTTGTGGTGCATCTGCATCCGACGGCTGTCAATGGCCTGATGTGCGGCAACAATGCTGAAGCCGATCTATTGAAGTTGTTTGGTGATAAAGCACTGTACATTCCCTACACCGATCCCGGTTACGTGCTCTTCAAGAAAGTGGAAGACTCCATCAAAGCTTTCCGCGCAAAATACGATGAAGAACCCGCCGTCATTTGGCTGCAGAACCACGGTATATTCGTAGCTGCCGACAGCATCGAGGAAATCAAGGTGCTGTACACCAGCATCATTGAAACCTTGGATAAAGTGGTTGTCAAACCCGTTCCCACGGAAGCCCGCGCCACCTGTTCCTGCACCGAATTGACCGTTCCGGCAATTCGTCAAATGCTTTCAAAGGAAGGTCTTAAGACCCTGAAAGTCCGCAAGAACGCTTTGGTTAAGCATTTCTACGACAGCTTGGAAAACTATGCTAAGATTGCCCGCCCCTTCACACCGGACGCCATTGTCTATTGCAAATCCAACTACATCTTCATCAACAAGGAAGAACCCGTTGACGTGCTGAAAGAAGCCGCCGAAGTCATTCCCGCCTTCACCGCCAAATACGGTTACCAACCCAAAGTCATTCTGCTGAGAGGCATTGGCATCATCGCTGTTGGTGAGAACGCCGCTCAATGCGACATCATCCTCGACGTTTTCGAAGACGCCATGAAGATTGCTTACCTGGCTGAATCCTTTGGCGGACCACACCCTATGACACAGGAGCAGATCGATTTCATCGACAACTGGGAAGTGGAAAACTACCGCCGCAGCGTGGCAGCCGGTGCTTCAGCAGGCCGTGCAGAAAACAAGACCATCGTCGTGACCGGTGCCGCACAAGGCTTCGGTGAAGGCATCGCCCGTTGTTTGCTGCTGGAAGGCGCCAACATCGTAGTGGCCGACATGAACGATGTGGTGGGACTGGCTACCGTTGAGAAATTCAATCTTTTAGCCAAAAGCAACTGCGCCATTTTCATAAAAACCAACGTCTCCGAAATCCCCAGCATCGAAAACCTGGTGCACGAAACCATTTGCAACTTCGGTGCCATCGACTGCTTCATCAGCAACGCAGGAGTACTCCGTGCCGGCGGCCTCGAAGACATGACGCCCGAAAACTTCGATTTCGTTACCAAAATCAACTACAACGCCTATTTCTACTGCACCAAGGTCGTGAGCCGCGTGATGAAACTGCAAACGAAATATGCACCCAACTATTACGCCGACATCATCCAAATCAACTCCAAATCCGGTCTCCGCGGCAGCAAAGCCAATTTCGCCTACGCCGGCGGCAAGTTCGGTGGGGTGGGGCTCACACAGTCCTTTGCCCTTGAATTGGCTCCCGACCGCATCAAGGTGAATTCCATCTGCCCGGGCAACTTCTACGAAGGTCCGCTCTGGAGCGATCCCGAAAACGGTTTGTTCGTGCAGTACCTGAATGCCGGTAAAGTTCCGGGTGCCAAGACCATCGAGGATGTCAAGGATTTCTATCTGGCACAGGTTCCGATGAAAAAAGGATGCTCGCCCGAAGACGTAACGAAAGGTGCACTATATTTAATGGAACAAACCGGAGAGACGGGCCAATCATTGCCCATCACAGGTGGCCAAGTCATGTTAAACTAGAAAGAAAATGAAAACAAGAGCAGTTAGACTATACGGCAAAAAGGACCTTCGGTTGGAGGAATTCGAATTGCCACCGATCAAGGACGATGAAATCCTGGCCAAGGTCGTGACCGACAGCCTTTGCATGTCCTCTTATAAAGCCGCCAGCCAGGCCACCGACCACAAGCGCATTCCCGACGATATCGCCGAAAACCCCATCATCATCGGCCACGAATTTGCCGGAGAATTGGTGGAAGTCGGTGCCAAATGGGCGCACCAGTTCAAAGCCGGCGACAAGTTCTCCATCCAGCCCGCCCTCAACTACGAAGGCGGTCCGGTCGGCATTTTAAGCGCACCTGGCTATAGTTATAAATTTATAGGTGGTGACGCCACCTTCGTGGTTATTCCCGCAGAAGTGATGGAACGAGATTGCCTGCTGGCTTACCACGGCGAAGGCTATTACCCCGCCTCCTTGGCTGAACCCCTTTCCTGCGTCATCGGCGCCATGCACGCCAACTACCACATCAAACCGGGCAGCTACGTGCATCAGATGGAAATCGTGGAAGGTGGCAAACTGGCCATTTTGGCCGGTGTAGGACCCATGGGCCTGGCCGCCCTCAACTACGTCTTGCGCCGCGAAGACCACAAACCCGGCTTGTTCGTCGTGACCGACGTTGACCAGGTTCGCCTGGACCGTGCCGCCAGCCTTTACACCGTTGCGTTCGCCAAAGAAAGAGGCATCGACCTCCGCTACATCAACACCAAGGACATGGCCAACCCCGTGGAAGAACTCAAAGCGCTCACCGGCGGCGAAGGCTACAACGACGTCTTCGTCTTTGCTCCGGTGAAACCCGTTGTGGAACAGGCCGATGCCATTCTTGCCTTCGATGGTTGCCTCAACTTCTTCGCCGGCCCCAGCGACCCCAACTTCAGCGCTATGTTCAACTTCTACAACGTACATTATGGCTACACCCACGTAGCCGGCACCAGCGGTGGCAACAACGACGACATGATGGAAGCCCTCGACCTGATGGCCAAAGGCTTGGATCCCGCAGGCCTGGTCACCCACATCGGTGGTCTGAACACAGTAGCCGACGCTACCTGCCATTTGCCCGAAATCCCCGGCGGTAAGAAGCTCATTTACACGCATGTGGAAATGCCATTGACCCCAATCAGCGATTTCGCCAAACTAGGTGAAAACAACCCCATCTACAAAACCTTGGCCGAAATCTGCGCTAGAAATCAAGGCCTTTGGAGTGTAGAAGCCGAAAGCTTCCTGCTATCCAACGCGGACAAACTCTGAATCGACTTACTTTGTCGATTGACGGGGCTGCTTCTTAGGAGGCACCCCTTTTTTTATAGAGCTTCCAGCATCTTCAACTGCTGAATCACCTGCCCTTCGGTGACAAAATACGGCTCACCCAAACGAATTGTCTGGTAGACAGCATCAAAAAGATCCACATAGGAGGATTTCCTCAGTGGTATTTGGCTTCGGAGAATACGACCGTCTGATGAAACAATACTTAAAAGTCCTTCACTTCCGGCTTCTTCCACACCATACAACGGATTTCCAGGCGACATGCCTGCCACCAATTGATTTTCCTGCACATCGGTCCGGTGTTTCACATAACTGCCTTTGCTGCCGTGCAATACGTAGGCCGGCTGCACATCGACCACCAGCATGTTGGCGGTCACAAAAACCTGCAAGCCGTTAGGGTATTCAAGGTGAAAATGTACAAAATCGTCCACCTGCGTTTTTTCGCGGTTATGACCCAGTGTTTTCGAATAACTCAATGGATTCCCAAAGATGGAAAGTACCTGATCCAGCAAATGTGGCCCTAAGTCGTACATCAACCCGCTGCCCGGAATAGGAGTTTCCTTAAATATTTTCGGCCCGATTTCAGGACGATATCGGTCGAATCGGATATGCACTTCCACCAGTTTTCCCAACTGACCCGTGTCTAGCACGTCGCGAACCGAAAGAAAGTCACTGTCGAAGCGCCGATTCTGATAGGGTAAGATGTGCAGATTTCGTTCCTTTGCTTCCCTGAAAAGTGTGAAAGCCTGTTCCGAAGTGATGGTGAAGGCTTTTTCCTGAAGGACATGCTTACCTGCCTGCAACGCTTTCAACGCAAAGTCAAAATGTGTCGGAGTGGGCGTATTCACTACCACCAGCTCGATTTCAGGATCGGTCAGAAGCGCATCGACTGAATCGTAACTCCGAATGTCTGGGTAAAACTGCAATGCTTTTTTCTCGGACCGTTCCACAATAGCCGAGAATTCAAAACCCGGATGCAGATGTAAGAAAGGGGCGTGAAAAACCTTTCCGGACATGCCGAAGGAAAGGATACCAGTTTTGATTGGGGCTGTATTCATGCTACAAATATACGAGCAAACACTTTATTCCTAAGCAGAATCGAAAATTCCTCACTGCTTGCGGCGAGGAGCTTCAATATCGGGCACTCTTCCACCGGAAAGCGAACCATTAAATTACAAAAAAAATATCAAATACGCTCAAGAACTGTTTTTTAAAAACTTTTTAAGTGGCAATGTCTTCGCACCATAAGGTATGGCAAAGACTTTTTTGTACTTTTACCGCTTTATGAAAATTCAACGGAAACAAGTATGAACAAACAAGCACTAAATACAGGTCCCGAGGTCAACAGAACCCTTTTGCTGGCCATCACGATGGTGGCCAATTTCTTCAATCCCTTCACCGGTGCTGCCGTCAACATCGCATTGCCGCGAATTTCGGCTGAACTCCATCTGGACGCCGTCGCTATGAGTTGGGTGACCATGGCTTACCTACTGGCTTCGGCGGTGATGTTGGTGCCGCTGGGTAAAGTGGCCGACCGTTGGGGCAGGAAAACCGTTTTTCTAATCGGAAACATCGTGTTCATGGTTGCTTCCTTCCTTTGTGCCGCAGCTACCAGCGGTGAATTTCTCATTGCCATGCGCATTCTGCAAGGATTGGGAACGTCCATGATGGTCACCACCAGCATGGCCATTCTCATGTCTGCTTTTCCACCGAAGGAACGCGGCAAAGTCATCGGTATGAACGTCGCGTCCGTTTATCTGGGTCTGTCTGCAGCGCCTGTACTGGGAGGAATACTGACTCAATCCTTGGGTTGGCGCAGTCTGTTCATCATCAACGGTTCAGTCTCCGTTTTTGTGGCAGTGGCCATTTTTGTTGCCATTCGAACCGAATGGAAGGAATCGGAAAATGGCCGTTTTGACTGGTCTGGTTCCCTTTTATACGTGCTTTCCCTGATCCTGCTGATGTATGGTTTTTCCAAAATACCGGAGACATTTGCTCTAGTCATGACCGCGGCTGGTCTGATCGGTTTGTATTCTTTCATTCGGATGGAAGTCAAAGTCAAATTTCCCGTGTTGGATGTCTCCATGTTCAGAGACAATATTGTGTACGCGCTTTCCAATTTGTCCGCATTCATCAATTATGCCGCCACGTTTGCCGTCAGTTTCGTGTTGAGTCTGTATTTGCAGTATGCCAAGCATTTGACGCCTCGTGAGGCAGGAATGCTGCTGATGGCACAGCCGGTGCTGATGGCGATGGTTTCGGTTTTTTCAGGGCGTTTGTCAGACCGCTTCAACCCTAAATGGTTGGCTTCGACCGGAATGGGCATCAGTGTGGTGGGCTTGTCCATGCTGGCATTCCTCACCATCGATTCGACGAATGCCTATATCCTGTCTGCTTTAGGAATCTTGGGTTTCGGCTTCGGACTTTTCTCCTCACCAAATACGAATGTGGTGATGAGTTCTGTGGAAAATAAACATTATGGCGTAGCTTCAGCCACTTTGGCCACGATGCGCAACCTGGGCATGATGTTCAGCATGGCCATCGCCTCCCTTTCCGTGCACATTTTCATCGGAAACCGTGCGCTTGGCGATTCGACGATACCAGATTTCATGCATAGTTCCAAAGTGATTTTCCTGTTGTTTTCGGTTCTTTGCATAGTCGGTGTCTTCACTTCGCTGCGGAATTCCACTCGAAAACAACCGGTCCATAGTTAACTAAATTCTACATGGATTATGATTGACGCCAACGCCCTTCGTCCACCTTCACAGAACCTTCCTCCAGAGCTGAAAGCAATGCTCGAGAAAGGGAATCCTCGGTTTGATGTCCATTGCCACCTGTTCAATCGAGATTATATTCCCGAGAACTATTTTCATTTGAGGTTGCCCTGGCTGATGAAAAGGCGGATGCTGAGACGTTTGATACGCATTTTACAAGGCCGGAAAAAGGACGACGATACCTGGACGCAACATGCCACCGATTTAATGGAAGTGGCCAGAAAACAAACCTTGGCTGAAGTGGCTGCAGAAATGGTTCAGCAATCGGAACCGGACGTTCTTTTTTGCCCGCTCATGATGGATATGACGCAGGCTTTCGGTGAAACCACGGTCAGGGACATGCACGTTCAGCTGGATGCCATGCGCGAAGCCCGAAACGCCCATCCGGACCGCATGCTTCCCTTTGTCGCCCTCGATCCGAACAATCCGGACATGGAGGCGATTTTCCTCAAAGCATTTTCCGACGAATACCATTTCTATGGTGTCAAGATTTATCCGCTCCTGGGTTACTTGCCAAACCATCCCAGACTCATGGAGGTGTTTGAGGTTTGTGAAGCACTCGGCATTCCGGTAACGACCCATTGTGGGGGAAATACGACCCGTGCTATTGCGAATACCTTCGAATTGCCCATTCGGAGGTATGATTCGCAAGGGGATAAAGTGGATGACCTTATGTCCATCGCGTTTAAGAACGATAACGAAAAGGGGCTGTTTTTCAGCGATCCCGTTCGTTGGAAGCCAGTGCTGGAGCGCTTCCCCAAACTGCGGCTCAATCTGGCCCATTTCGGCGGCGATGAAGCGTGGAAACGTTTTTCCCGCAAGGAACCCGATACCTGGGTGCACCAGATTGTTTCCATGATGGAAGACTATGAACATGTGTACACCGACATTTCCTTCCTGCTGCATCTCACCGAAAAACGCAATTCCGGTTTCCTGGAAACGTTTGAGGAGTTGCTGCGTGAAAAGGAATTGGTTCGTAACAGAACCCTTTACGGATCGGATTATTACATGGTGCTCATCCACGAAAAACTACCGCAGGTGTGCCAGAATTTTCTGTTTCGGCTCAACGATGAATTGGAAAACAAACTGACGCGGGAGAATCCAAGACGGTTTTTGGGGTTATGATTGAACCATTTTTAAGAAACACACTATACAAAAATGGTGGAGGAAGTCAACGTCACCCTCGCTGCTCAAAAACGATAGCTCAGACCCGCTGAACCATTGATTCCTGGCATGCTGTAATACTGGATGGTCTCGTAGACCTGATTCAGCAGATTGTTGCCGCTCAGGCTCAATTCCAGATTGGGCAGCAGGTTGTACTGGATGCCAGCGTTCAGTAGAGTATATGTCTGAAAGCTTTCCGCTCCAAGGGCAGTATTCAGATGCTCCACATACCGTAGGCCAGTGTGGAATCTGAATTTCCCAAATTGATACACCCCGTTTAAATAGAGATGATTCCTGGGCGTCGCATAAACCGGCGTTTCCATTTCAATATGGCTAAACGTCATTTGTACTTGCAGATGCTCCACCGGTTCGCAACCTGCAGCCAGTTCCAGTCCTTTGTTGTTGATGCTGCCACCGTTGTACAATTGGCCCATGTTTCCTGTTACAATCAGGTTGTTCCCATACAAGTAAAATGCTGTAAACTCCAAATGTGCTTTGTAGTTTTTAAATTCCTTAAGGAAGCTGGTTTCGTAGTTCCAAATGCGTTCAGGCGAAAGATTTGGATTGTGGTTGAACATGAACAGTTCACGCAGGGTAGGGCTTCGGAAGCCTTTGCCGAACGAAGCATTCCAAGTCATACCTTGTCTGAGATCCCAGGAAATTCCTGCTGCAGGAATCCACTCTTTTCCGTATTGACTGTGGTATTGCAGTCGCATACCAGCACTCAACGTCAAATGATCCGTCACGTTTTGTTGAACATTCATGAATGCTCCGAGTTCAACAACCGATGAATCTACAAATTGAATGGCAGCCGGAGTTTGTCTGGCTTCACCGCCATACTGATTGGCCGACAAACCAAAAGTCGTCAAATTGTACTTGAATGGATGGATGGCTTCAGTAACAATCAGCCCATTGTTGAAATCTTTCGAATGGAATCCATCAGAAACATCGTGTGTTCCAAAGTTCCTGTAAACACGCACCGAACCGTAAAAACGATCAAACTGGTTGGAAACGGAAGCAGACCAAGAACCCCGCTTAATGTCTAAGGAATTTCCCTGAACAGCTCCCAACGTGTCCGGGCCAGGGTCGGTAGCATTGAATCGGCTAAGATTCAAATCCGTATGAAACGTAAAATGATCGCCCAGCAGGTACCCAAGTTTGAAGTATCCGCTATTCTGGTTGAAATCGCTGTTGGCCCGATGTCCGTCCGTACTGTTACGGTTCAACGTAGCCAGCAGGTTCAGGTTCTTGTGTTTGTAACTTCCTGTTGCAACCAATTCTTTTGTATTGTACGAACCGTAACGAACACCTGCTTCTCCTGAAAAGCCCTCCTTGATAGTCCTTCGAGTCTGTATGTTAATGACTCCCCCCATGGCATTCGTACCAATGTACATGGAAAGTGGTCCACGAATCACTTCTACACTTTCTACCCCGGATGAACTGTAGATGTCAGCCAGCGGGTGTCCGAAAATGCCCATATACTGAGGATTTCCGTCCATGATCACCAATACGCCGGTGGTGGGTGATCCTCCAACACCACGCATGGAAATCTGTCCTGCCGCACCGTTGGATACGCCAAAACCGACGATACCCCGTTCTGTTACAAAAAGACCGGGAATACGGCCATTCAGTAGTGTCAAAATGGAGGCTTCGCCGCTGGCAGCTATTTCGGAACGTGTAATGATGGTTTTTGCTAAAGGAAGACCAATTCGGATGGTTCTGGTCGTAGCATCTCTAACTACCACTTCCTGAAGGGTATCGGCCAGGTTTCTACTATCAATAGCTTGAGCGTTCAGACATACAAAGAGGATGCCTGAAAGGAATAGAAATTTTGTAAACATCATGAAAATCAGAGTGGTACGTAAATAAATTCAATACCCTTACCGTGTTTCGGGTCCAGGTTTCGGGAGTATTTCATCTCCCTGTCGTTGTTCCAATGTTTTTCTTTAAATCATTGTCGGGCAAATATCCGAAAAAAATCGCAGCATTTCCGTATCTTTGCGTTGCTTTCCGTCCACTAGCGGAAACGTGTGCTTGAACACCACGTAAAAAACAAGAATATGAAGAAACAAGTCTCCGTGGCCTTTATGGTCTGCGGGCTGCTGTTTACAGTTTGCCTGCTCGTTGCCAACATTGTTGAGCAAAAACTCATCCGGATCGGTCCGATCGAAGCTACTGCCGGTCTGTTGATATTCCCCATTTCCTATATTTTAAACGATGTTATTGCCGAAGTCTGGGGCTATGGCAAAGCCAGGCTCATTATTTGGAGCGGTTTCGCCATGAATTTTCTGGCGGTGGCCATCTTTCAGCTCAGCATTTGGGCGCCGGCTTCAGCCAATTTCACACACCAGGCTGAATTTCAGATGGTACTTGGAAATACGCTGAGGCTGGTGCTGTCCAGTTTCGCGGCTTTCCTCTGTGGTTCGTTCATCAATGCCTTTATCATGAGCAAGATGAAAGTTTGGCAGAAGGGCAAAGGGTTTTCGCTCCGTGCTGTTGTTTCCACCTTGTTCGGAGAAGGTGCCGATTCACTCGTTTTCTTTACCCTGGCTTTTTACGGAGTCATACCCACCAAAGCGTTGATCGTCCTTATTTTCACCCAAATGGCCATGAAAACAGGTTATGAAATCCTGATTTTGCCGGTGACTAACTTGGTAGTCAGAAAGATAAAGCAAATCGAGGAAACGGACGTCTTTGACAAGGACGTTTCGTATAATCCATTCAAACTGAAAGAACTCTAAGCCTTTTTCAAGGGCTGCCTAAAGCAGCTGTTCGTTAAAAATCAGTTTCATAAAAAAGAATTCGTCTTGATCATTAATTTTTTTTTATGCCAAAATGGACTACCATTCGTTAGCACATTTCAATAAAGTGTATATTTGGGTTTTAAATGGAGGAAAGACAGATGAATGAAATGGATCAACTAAAGTATTACAAATGGAAAATTGGCGACCGGTATGACGGTTGGCGTGTACGCAATGTGGATACCGTTTTTTCGGTCATTCCGTTTTTCCTGCGTACCCGCATGGATTCCCAGAATTTCTTTGAAGAACAGATCAATATCGACCATCTGGAAGATTTTATAAAGGAACACAAAGAAGATATTCCCGGCCTTTCCCTCATGCACATCATCATGGCGGCACACGTCAGGCTTATATCCCAACGTCCGCATCTGAACCGGTTTGTCATTTGGAACAAGATTTTTGCCCGCAACCACATAAACTTCGCCATCGCCGTAAAGCGCACGCTCTCCGACGACGGGGAAGAAACTCTGATCAAACCGTATTTCTTGCCCACAGATACCTTACAGGAGGTGGTTCGTAAAGTCGTTAAGGAACAACTGGACAATCAACAGATTGGTCAGCAGAACGATTCAGACAAGATTTCCAAAATCATGGGAATATTACCCTCTTTTTTGCTGCGTACCACCGTTTTCTTTTTACTGGGAATGGACAAAGTCGGCATCATGCCCAAGCTGATCAACAAGGCAAGCCCCTGGCATTGCTCCTTGTTTCTGACCAACATCGGTTCCATCGGCATTGAATCCATTTACCACCACCTCTATGAATTCGGTACCTGCAGCATGTTCATAGCCATGGGCAAGAAGTCCCGCAGCCATACGATGGACAGAAGCGGTGAACTGAAAGTTCGCAAGAGCATTCATCTCAAATTCGTATTGGATGAACGTATTTGTGACGGATTCTATTATGCTTCTTCGATGAGGCTACTGAGCAAGTATTTGGCAGATCCCAAAATGTTGCTGTCTCCGCCCGAAAAAGTAGTGATTGATGAAGGAATCCGCAAAAATAATAAGGGCCTTATGAACGCATGAACCCCCGTTTCTAAGCCTAAAAACCGTATCTTTGCCGAATAGTTAGATAAAAAAGCGCTATGAGACAGTTAGACACGATGTTCATGACTCCGAGTGAACAAATCAACGTGATTATCGGACGTATTTACCGCAGTGGTATGACCACCACTTCAGGCGGAAACATCTCCATTCGCGACGAAAACGGAGATATTTGGATCACGCCTTCTGCCATTGACAAAGGCTCCCTGACACCAAAAGACATTGTTTGCATCAAGAAAGATGGAACGCTGGTCGGCCCGCACAAACCGTCTTCCGAATTTCCGTTCCACAAGGCCATATACGATGCGCGGCCTGAACTGAACGCCGTCATTCATGCGCATCCTCCCGGATTAGTGGCATTCAGCATCGCCCGCCAGATTCCAAACACCAACATTGTACCACAAGCGCGTTACATCTGCGGTGAAATCGGCTACGCACCGTACGGTTGCCCGGGTAGCGAGGAACTCGGCAAGAAAATCGCCGCTCAGTTTGAGAACCCAAGATTCAAAGCAGTCATCATGGAAAACCATGGGGTTGTTTTGGGTGGAACGGACATGATGGATGCTTACCAACGCTTCGAAACGCTGGAATTCTGCTGCCGCACCATCGTCAAGGCTGGTATGCTGGGTAAAGTGAACTACCTGACCGAACAGCAGATTGATGAATATCAGTCCCATTTTCCCAAGAACATCTCGCATTTCATGGATGTGAACTATCCTTCGGACGAACGCGCCATCCGTTCAGAAATGGTACGGATCATTCGTCGTGCCTGCGATCAGGGCCTGATGATTTCCACCTATGGAACCGTTTCACACCGTTGGAAAAACAACGACTTCCTGATTACACCCCGTGACGTTGCCCGTTGGGACATCACGCCCCTCGATTTGGTTCAGATTCGCAACGGACAGGCTGAAGCCGGCAAGACGCCGAGTCGCTCCGTGGCCCTGCACCAACGCATTTATCAGCTGAATCCGCACATCAACTCCATCATCACCACGCAGTCACCCAACCTGATGGCCCACGCTGTCAGCCATACCAAATTTGACGTGCGCACCATCCCTGAAAGCTGGATTTTCCTGCAAGACGTACCCTCCATTCCTTGGGGGTCGCTGTACACGGAAGTGGACAAAATGGCCAACATGTTTGCCAGCAACCGTGCCGTCCTGGTGGAAAACGACTGCGTATTCGTAACCGGCGACAAGTTGCTCACGACCTTCGACTACCTAGAAGTGGCTGAATTCAGCGCCAACTCCCTGGTGATGGCTTCTTCCATCGGTCCACTTTGTCCCATCGGTGACGAAGAAATCGAAGAGCTACGCGTAGCCTTCAACGTAAAATAAACAACCATGCGGTTTATTCTAAGCCGTTCAACCAATCCGGGTTTCAATCTGGCTGCAGAAGAATTTCTTTTCCTCCGGCTGTCGGAAGAAACCCTCTTTTTGTATGTCAACGAACCCTGTGTGGTGGTTGGTTGCAATCAATCCCTATTGGCTGAAGCCGATACTGCCTTTTGTGCTGCCCATGAAATTGGCCTGTTCAGGCGCCTTTCCGGTGGCGGCGCCGTTTACCACGACGCTGGAAACCTGAATTATTGCTTCCTAAAGAACCGAATTCCAGGTAAATCTCCTTTGGGTGCCGCTTTTCTGGAACCTGTCATCAACGTGCTTCGCTCCCTGGAAATTCCCGTTGAAGTCGGAAGTCGCAACGACCTTTGGTTGCCCGGTGGTTTCAAAATTTCGGGTACCGCATCCCATGTCGGCAAAATCAGGGAGTTGCACCATGGAACGTTGTTGTACGACACTTCATTGGAACGCCTGCAACAAGCATTAACGCCTCATTCTCCCGGTAGAATCAAGGCTTCTGTAGCCTCCGTACCCAGTCCGGTGAAGAACATCCGGCGATTCCTTTACGAAAACGGAATCGAAGCCATGGATGCCTCCTCCTTTTTTCAATTGTTTTCTGAAAGGATGCAAGCTTTTCTTCCTGATTTGATTCGAATGGATTTTTCAGCTGCAGAAATGGATGAAATCGGAGAAATTGCCGACAAAACCTATCTTTCCACGGCCTGGACGTTCAAAAAATAGTTATATTTACAGCGTTTTAAGCAAAAAAACACTTAACCTAAAAACCAGAAACTATGCAACGCGTTGCCTTTAAAATGAAAATGTTGCCCGGCATGAAAGCCGAGTACAAAAGACGTCACGACGAAGTTTGGCCTGAAATCGTAGAACTCATTCAAAAAAGCGGTATCAGCGACTATGCCATTTTCTTGGATGAAGAAACCAACATCTTGTTCGGTGTTCAGAAAGTGGAAGGCAACGTTGGTTCTCAGGATTTGGGTTTCGACGAAGTCACAAAAAAGTGGTGGGACTATATGTCCGACATTATGGAAGTTAATCCCGACAATTCCCCAGTTACCGTTCCGCTGGAAGAAGTGTTTTATTTAGCATAACATCGTATGAGCTACGGATTTGTGAGGGTAGGGGCCGCCGTCCCATTGTTGAAAGTAGGTGACTGCACCTACAACATGGAACAAACGGAACTGTTGATGCAAGAAGCCGCCGATAAAGGTGTGCAGATGCTGTGTTTCCCGGAAATGGGAATTACCGGCTACACTTGCGGTGACCTCTTTCACCAAAAAATCCTGATTGAACAAGCTGAAGCGGCGTTGCAGGCTTTACTGGAACGCACTTCTGCTCTTTCCATGCTCACCCTTGTCGGTATGCCGGTCCGAGTGCAGAATCGGCTCATGAACACGGCCGTCGCTTTCCAGAATGGTCGCATTTTAGCCATTATTCCCAAAACCTGGTTGCCCAATTACGGCGAATTCTACGAAAAACGTTGGTTCAGTTCCTCAAGGGAAGTACAGGCTCGTGAAGCCTCGCTTTGCGGCCAGTTGGTGCCCTTCGGTACCGATATTCTGCTTCAAAACGGTGACGCCTGCATCGGTGTCGAGATTTGCGAAGATCTTTGGATGCCGGTTCCGCCCAGCAGTTTCCATGCTCTTCATGGCGCCAACCTGTTGTTCAACCTTTCCGCCAGTAACGAACTGATCGCTAAGAACGATTACCGCAAGCAACTCGTTGCCCAACAATCCACCCGCTGCATCGCCTCCTACATTTACGCCTCCTGCGGCTTCGGCGAATCCACCACGGACGTCGTTTTCGCCGGCAATGCCGAAATTGTCGAAAACGGCAGTCTTTTAGCCGAGGCTGAACGCTTTACGATTGCTAATCAACTGATTATGGCCGACGTCGATGTGGAAAAACTCAACGGAGACCGCCTGCGTCACACCGGCTTCACCGCTGATTTCCTACACGAGCGCGAGGAATCAGAATACCGCATTCTGCCCTTTGCCCTGTCTGAACTGTATACGGAAATGATTGAACGTCAGTTCGACCAACATCCGTTTGTTCCGTCCGGCCCTGAACTGGATAAAAGATGCCAGGAATTGTTCGCCATTCAGGTGCAAGGATTGGCCAAAAGGATGGTGCATACAGGTTTGCAACACGCTGTCATCGGTATTTCCGGTGGTTTGGACTCCACACTGGCCTTGTTGGTGGCTGTCAAGACCTTCGATAAACTGGGCATTCCACGAAACAACATCGAAGGCATCACCATGCCTGGTTTCGGCACTACAAACCGCACGTATCAAAATGCCGTTAGTCTGATCAACTCCCTAGGCGTGCATTTCCGTGAGATTTCCATCCGCAAAGCAGTCGAACAGCATTTCTCCGACATCGGTCACGACGGCATTCAGCTTGACATCACCTACGAAAACTCGCAGGCACGGGAGCGCACCCAAATCCTAATGGACATCGCCAATCAGGTAAATGGCCTGGTTATCGGAACCGGAGACCTGTCCGAACTGGCACTGGGTTGGGCCACCTACAACGGCGACCACATGTCCATGTACGGTGTCAACGTCGGCGTACCCAAGACCTTGGTTCGTTTCATCGTCCAATGGGTTTCCGAAAACCAAATGGATGAGGCTACTTCCGCCATTCTGGCTGATGTTGTTCTCACGCCCGTCAGTCCTGAATTATTACCTGCCACTCATGACGGTCAGATTTCCCAAAAGACCGAAGACCTAGTCGGTCCCTACGAACTCCACGACTTTTTCCTCTATCAAGTGCTTCGTTTCGGTTTCCAACCCCGCAAAATCCGCTGGATGGCCAATCGCGCCTTCGAAGGCGTTTACGAGGAGGCCGTCATTGAGCAATGGCTCCGCACGTTCTACCGCCGCTTCTTCGCCCAACAATTCAAACGTTCTTGCTTGCCCGACGGCCCCAAAGTCGGTTCGGTCAGCCTTTCCCCCCGCGGTGACTGGCGCATGCCGAGTGATGCGGTGGTGCGGATGTGGTTGGAAGATTTGGATTAACTGATACCCACTTGATTATACGTCGCATCGAAAACATAATCCTGCAACCATGTCTGGATTTATTTTTTATCCTTATACTGTTTGTATTCCTGCGGGGTTAGCGAGCAATCTCTTAATTCTTATACGGAATCGAAGATTTTTCGCAACGTGAGGCAAGGAGTTTCAATTTGTTGCCTTTTCTGGTTTCTGTTTGTCTAAATCGGCTTAAATAATCGGCTAACTTAAATTAATCGGCTAATTGTAATTTAATGTAGATCAGCAATATAATTGCTTAATCGGCTAAAAAATTCTTCCGTTCTTTAGAGGTTTCCACGAGAAAACAATCATCTGAATTAAAGGATTATTGAGTATGTTCCATTTTGGAACATACTGCCGCAGACAAAAAATTTACAAAAGTTTTATCATCCGTATACGATCATTTCTGGCTGTCGGGTTAATAGTATGCAGGCACATGCCATATTGCAAGTTTTATATTATTTTTGAAAGTGAAAAATTCACTAGAATGATAAACAAAAAAAATAGAATTTCTGATAATAAGTCGTACGATGACGCTCGAAAAGCGTTGGAACTAATTACTAAGCGTGGTACTGATTTGGGTAATATGGATTTGTTGTCTGATATTGAAAAGGTTGAATATTCAATGTTGGCAAATTGGATACATATATGGGAAAAAGTAAATTATCCTCTTCCAGTTGGTGGGTCAGTATGTGCATAAATTGCACATACTGCCATAGACGAAAAACCCCATTTAATGTAGATTTATAATCTGTATGAAGTAATATCTGTTGGCTATCAAATAAATGGCATTCAGGCAACTTATTTAAGAATTTGGGTGTAAGTTTTTTTAAACATCCACCCCCCAATTATGCTGAAAAATCGTTTCAGCTCATTATCTTTGCAATCGTTCGCTCAAAAACGATAACCCAAACATTATAAGATCTTATGCAAACAATCGATCAATTCAATTTTGCCGGAAAGAAGGCATTTGTGCGCGTTGATTTCAATGTGCCCCTCGATGAACAGTTCAACATTACGGATGACAACAGAATCCGCGCAGCGTTGCCAACGCTGAAAAAGATTTTGGCTGATGGCGGAAGCGTGATTATTGGTTCCCACCTGGGTCGTCCGAAAAAGAATCCGGACCCCAAGGCGTCGCTGAAAGTCATTGTAGATCACGTATCTAAGCTGCTTGGTGTTCCTGTTCAGTTTGCTGAAGATTGCCAGAAGGCCGATGCACAGGCTGCTGCCTTGAAACCGGGTGAAGCATTGTTGCTCGAAAACCTCCGTTTTTATGCCGAAGAAGAAGGCAAGCCCCGCGGTTTGGCCGAAGATGCCTCCGACGAAGAAAAGGCTGCTGCCAAAAAAATCATCAAAGCCAGCCAAAAGGAATTCACCGCCAAGTTGGCTTCTTATGCCGACTGCTATGTGAACGACGCATTCGGTACGGCTCACCGAGCTCATTCATCTACGGCGCTTATCGCTGATTATTTTGACGTTGACCACAAAATGTTCGGTTACCTGATGAACAAGGAAGTGATTGCCGTTGAAAAAATCATGACCGACACTGCTCGTCCGTTTACCGCCATCATGGGTGGTTCCAAGGTTTCTTCCAAAATTGAAATTATTGAAAACCTGCTTTCCAAAGTAGATAACCTGATTATCGCTGGTGGTATGACGTATACTTTTGTCAAAGCGCAAGGTGGAAAAATTGGTACATCCATTTGTGAAGACGATAAACTAGATCTGGCCCTGGATATTGTGAAAAAAGCAAAATCACTGGGTGTGAATCTGGTTATGGCCGTGGATGCCAAAATTGCAGACGCTTTCAGCAACGATGCCAACACTTCGTTTGTAAACGTGGGTGAAATACCTGACAACATGATGGGTATGGACATTGGCCCTAAAACCGAAGCGATTTTTGCCGAAGTTATCAAGAACTCCAAAACCATTCTTTGGAACGGTCCTACCGGCGTATTTGAATTCGATAACTTCTCCCATGGTTCCCAAGCAGTTGGTGAAGCTATTGTTGAAGCCACCAAATTGGGTGCTTTCTCTCTGGTAGGCGGTGGTGATTCCGTAGCCTGCGTGAACAAATTCGGTCTGGCCGACGGCGTCAGCTACGTTTCCACCGGTGGCGGTGCCTTGTTGGAAGCCATCGAAGGAAAGATTCTCCCCGGTATCGCAGCCATTAAGAAATAACGTTCCTACTATGACAAACACTCTGACAGCCTCCATCCGCGACTCCAAAGTCGCGCGTTGGGGTGCGCTCGGCATCGTATCCTTTACGATGATGGCCGCCTATTTCTTCACCGATGTGATGTCACCGCTCAAAACCATGCTGGAAACACAGAATGGCTGGGATAGCAGTGATTACGGCTTTTTCACCAGTGCTTACGGCTGGCTGAACGTTTTCCTCCTCATGCTTTTCTTTGGCGGATTGATTCTGGACAAGATGGGCATTCGTTTTACCGGTATTGGTGCCGCACTGGTGATGGTCATTGGTGCTGGTATCAAGTATTATGCCATATCAACACCAGCCCTTGGTCAGGTGACGTTGTTCGGAATCAACAGTCAGGTGATGATCGCTTCCATCGGATTCGCCATTTTCGGTGTTGGTTGTGAAGTATCGGGAATCACCGTATCGAAGGTGATTGTCAAATGGTTTAAGGGCCATGAATTGGCAACAGCCATGGGTATCCAGGTGGCACTAGCCCGTGTCGGAACTGCATTTGCCTTGTTCTTCACGGTTCCCATTGCTGAAGCTTTTCATTCCATTTCTGCTCCGATAGCCATGGGTGGAGTCGCTCTCTGCGCCGGTCTTATAGCGTTCTTCATTTATAATTCCATGGACAGAAAGCTTGAAAAGCAAGATAGTCTGACAGTGAAGGATTCAACGGAAGAAAGTTTCAAGATGTCTGACGTCAAAATGATTCTGACCAACAAAGGTTTCTGGCTGATTGCATTGTTGTGTGTCATGTTCTATTCGTGTGTGTTCCCATTCCTAAAATTTGCCACCGATTTCATGGTCAACAAATTCCATGTTGCCTATTCATTGGCTGGCATCATTCCTGGGATTTTGCCTTTTGGAACCATCTTGTTGACCCCGCTTTTCGGAGGTATCTACGATAAAAAAGGCAAAGGTGCCACCATCATGATTATTGGAGCCTGCATTCTATTGTTTGTGCATTTGGTATTTACAGTTCCTTTCCTGAACAACTGGATTCTGGCTGTTGCACTGATGGTCCTTCTCGGGGTCGGCTTCTCACTGGTTCCATCGGCCATGTGGCCTTCGGTTGCCAAAATCATCCCGGAAAAACAGTTGGGCACCGCTTATTCATTGATTTTCCTTATTCAGAACATTGGTCTGATGGGTGTGCCTTTCCTTATCGGCAAGGTGCTCGAAAACTACTGCAAATCTTTTGTGGACGGTAAACCTGTATACGACTATACCCTGGTAATGGCGATTTTCTCCTCCTTCGCATTGATTTCGATTTTTGTGGCTATAGCTCTCAAGCGCGAGGACAAAAAGAAAGGGTATGGTCTGGAGCAGAAGAACGCTGTTGAAGATTAAACCCTAGTAGACCTTGATTCCGCCTCATGGGGAGTAGGATTTACACGAAGTGATTAAACTTCCGACTTAAAAATTAGGAAAATGTCCCGGAGAAATTCGGGACGTTTTTACGTATATTTGGATACTTTAAAAAATTGCTTTCAGCTATGAAAAATACACTTCTTTCAGCCCTTTTAGCGTTTTGTTTCAATTGCATTTTTGCACAGTCGGTTTCAAAGCCTTCCTACGACATTTCCAAAGATAAAGTACTGTACACGATAGGTTATGCCCATCTGGATACCGAATGGAACTGGGATTACCCGGTAACCATCAACAACTACATCAAGAGTACCATGCTGGAGAACTTCAATTTGTTTGAAAAATACCCAGACTATGTGTTCAATTTCACCGGATCCAGGCGCTATCAGATGATGAAGGAGTATTACCCTGAACTATATCCCAAAGTTGGCCAATACATCAAGGAAGGCCGTTGGAAGGTGTCCGGTTCTTCCGTGGATGAAGGCGAAGTGAATATTTCCTCCTCCGAATCCCTCATCAGGCAGGTGCTCTACGGTAATCAATTCTTCAAAAAGGAATTTGGCGTGGAAAGCGTTGATTACATGCTTCCCGACTGTTTCGGATTTCTGGCCAACGTGCCTTCCATCTGGAACCATTGCGGCTTACTTGGTTTTTCCACCCAAAAATTATCCTGGAATTCAGCCAACGGCATACCATTCAATATTGGTGTTTGGGATGGCCCGGACGGCAAAGGCATCATCGCTGCGTTGAATGCCACCGATTACACCGGCCGTGTGCTGGAACGGCTGGATTTGGATCCCTATTGGAACAACAGGTTGGATGATAATTTAAAAAAATACGGCATTTCGTTCGATTTCCGCTATTATGGAGTGGGCGATGAAGGCGGTGCACCTCGTGAACGCGACGTGAAGAATGCCATCGGCAGCCTGAATAACAAAGACAGCAAATTCAAAGTCGTGCTGACTTCTTCCGACCAAATATTCAAAGACATCACGCCTGAACTGCGTCAGAAACTGCCCGTTTACAGCGGAGACCTTTTGCTGATTGAACACAGCGCAGGCTCCATGACGTCGCAGTCCTACATGAAACGTATGAATCGTAAAAATGAACTGTTGGCGCAGTCTGCCGAACAATTGGCCAGCATTGCCGATTGGACAAAACGCATACCGTATCCTTCCGACAAGTTGAATAATGCCTGGAATTTGCTGTTGGGCAGTCAGTTCCACGACATTCTGCCGGGTACCAGCATCCCCAAAGCCTACGAATACGCCTGGAACGACGAATTCATCGCTGCCAACGGTTTTGCAAACGTACTTAAAAGTTCCATGAGTGCCGCGACCCTGGATTTGAACACGAATGTACAGGGCAGAAGCCTGGTCGTTTACAATCCGGTTGCCCAGCCTCGGGAAGATATCGTAACTGCTGAACTCGACTATTCAACTCTCCCTACCGACATTCAAGTATTTGATGGAAATGGAAAGGCACTTCCCACACAAGTCATTGACCGGGATGGGAACAGGTTGAAATTCATTTTCCTGGCCAAGGTCGCTTCCGTAGGTTTGGCCGTTTTTGAAGTGCGGGAAACTTTAAAAAACGCTTCCCCCAAAACGAACCTGGCCGTTTCTGATAAAACCATTGAAAATCAATACTATAAAGTAACTTTTGCATTGAACGGCGATATCGCCAGCATCTTTGATAAAGCCATCGGCAAAGAATTGCTGTCGAAATCCGCAACGCTGGAATTCCTCCATGAGAAACCAAGCAATTATCCTGCCTGGAACATGGATTGGAAAGAACGCAAACTACCGGTTATCGGTTACCTGAATGAAGAGGCTTCGCTGAAAATCATTGAACAAGGTCCCGTTCGCGTCACCATGGAAGTGGTGCGCAAGGGTAGGAATTCAGTTATTCGCCAGCGCATCAGCTTGACTGCAGGGGAATCTGGCAAGCACTTAGAAATCAACAATTTGCTGGATTGGCAATCCACCGGTGTCTGTCTAAAAGCATCCTTTCCGCTCACGGCAGCCAACCTAAAGGCCACCTACAACCTGGGCGTCGGAACCCTCCAGCGCGGCAACAACGACAGCCTTAAATACGAAGTGCCTGCCAAAGAATGGTTCGACCTGACGGATCGTTCAGGCACGTATGGCGTCACCATCCTGGAAGACTGCAAATATGGTTCCGACAAACCCGACGACCAAACTTTAAGGCTAACCCTGATGTACACACCTGAAACCGGTAATGGTTTTCGGTATCAAAATTCGCAGGATTGGGGCGTTCATGAGTTCCGCTATGGAATCTACAGTCATGCCGGCGATTGGAAAAGCAGTCAGGCACCCTGGCAGGGTAAATGTTTCAACCAGCCCCTGCTGGCTTTCGAAACGAGCAAACACGACGGCGCCTGGGGCAGGGAAACGTCCTTGCTGGAATCGAATGCTTCTCAGGTGGGCGTCATGACTTTCAAAAAGATGGAACAAGGTGATTACTACATCGTTCGCGTCAACGAACTGTACGGAAAAGATCTGAAGGCGGCTAGCCTGACATTCCCGGGAATCCTAACTGATGCATACGAAGTGAACGGTCAGGAAAAGAAAATAGGAGATGCCGTTTTTAAAGGGAAAACCCTCCGATTCGATTTAACGCATTACACCATCCGAAGTTTTGCCGTCAAGTTTGAAGAACTTCCTGCTGAAGACCTCCTTCAACTTGCGCAGATTCTGCCCTTCGATCAGGATGCCATGAGTTTCGACGACAACCGCGACGATTGCAATTTCAACAACCGAAACAGCCTGCCTGCTGAACTTATTCCTGCTGAAATCACTAACGATGGCATTCGCTATAAGATGGGCAACACAGCTGATGGTCAGAACAATGTCCTCAGTTGCAACGGCCAAAAAATAAACCTTCCGGCAGGTTATACCAAGGTTTGCCTGTTGGCTTCTGCAAACTATGCACAGAAGGCAGCATTCCGTTTGGGTGATCAAACACTTCCGCTCAACATTCAAAGCGGAACCGGTTATTTCGGTCAGTTCTACAATCGTCGTTTTGCTGAAGACAAAGTGACAGTGACCCGTATCGACAAACCCTTCCTGAAAGACGCCAATATCGCCTGGTTCGCATCCCATGGACATTACGCCTATCCCTCCAGAAACGACGCTTATCAGTACACCTATATATATGCGTACGAAATGGTTCTGCCTAAGGGTGCCCAATCATTGGAACTGCCTGTGAATCCAGGAGTGAAGGTTTTTGCAATAACCTTGGCCAGTGATGCCAACAGCAACGCGAAACCCTTGCAACCATTGACGGATGAATTTTCAAATGCCAACGAAATTGAATTAAGAAATAAATGAAGAAGCTTTTGGTCCTGTTCCTATTTATTTTTAACCTCACGTTTTCTACGAATGCACAAAAACTGAACGTTGCAACCTACAACATCCGTTACGAAAACCATTTCGATGATGCCAAAGGAAATGGCTGGAGAGCCCGATGTCCGATTGTAACGTGTTTGATTTATCAATATGATTTCGATCTATTTGGAGCTCAGGAAGTTTTGTTCACTCAATTGAAGGATTTGACCGATCGTCTGCCCGGATATGGTTTTGTGGGTGTAGGCCGTGCCGACGGTATAGAAAAAGGGGAGTTTTCCCCCATTTTCTACAAAAAGGATAAATACGAGCTGCTCCAATCAGGAACGTTCTGGCTGTCAGCGACGGACAGCATCCCTTCTGTAGGCTGGGATGCCGCATTGCCACGCATCTGCAGCTGGGGAAAGTTTCAAGTGAAAGACACAAAAACCATTTTTTGGTTTTTTAACCTGCATAATGATCAGGTTGGAAGCGTTGCAAGATTGGAAAGTTCGAAATTGATCATCCGGAAAATGAAGGAGATGTGCTCCGACGAACCCGTGATTTTGACTGGAGATTTCAATATGGATCAAAGCAGTGAGGGCTATGGCTATCTTGCCGGTTCAGGAATGCTGAGTGACACCTACAAAATCGCAAAAAAAGTATATGCACCGAGTGGAACGTTCAACGACTTTACGACCAATCCTACTTCCCAAAGCCGCATCGACCATGTTTTTGTCAATACCCATTTTAAAGTGGTCAACTATGCACTATTGACCGATACCTACAACACTTCCGGTCAAGGTCCAACATCCATCAGTAAAACCAGACTTCCGTCCGACCATTATCCGGTTCAAGTGGAACTGGAATTCAGGTGAGTGCAGACTCGCTGTTTGCGGCAATGAGCTTCAAATTCCGAAGTATCAGTACGTTATGTTGTTCGTTACATTTTCTACTTTCTACAGAGATCAGAAATCGTTTCAACAATTTTAACCGGCGAAAGGACCTGACTGGCGGCACCAATCCGGACCGCTTCGCCCGGCATGCCAAAAATAACACAACTTGCCTCGTCCTGTACCAGGGTAACAGCACCTTTTTCTTTCATCGTTAATAATCCCTTTGCACCATCTTTACCCATCCCGGTGAGTAATACGCCAATTGCTTTTGACCCCATCACTTCTGCAACAGATCTAAAAAGATAATCGACGGAAGGACAGAGACCATTTTCAGGAGGAAGGTCTTGAAGGATAATCCGTGGACCGTTTATAATTCCCATTTGAAGGTCGTCGGGTGCAATATAGGCATACCCGGGTTTTAGCAATTCTCCATTGATTGCAATCCTTAGAGGAATGGCCGATGTATCTTCCAGCCAATCCCTGAATCCATTGAGGAAACCTTTGGCAATGTGCTGAACGATCAAAACCGGAATGGGCAGATCCTTTGGAAGATTTGAAAGAAAGGTTTGCAAAACGACAGGCCCACCGGTAGAAGCACCAATTGCAATCAGGCGTACATCTTTATTTACAGAGCTTTCTGTTGGAATTGTCACGATGGAACGCTTTCGTTGAGTCATTTGGTTGGGAAAATGTCTAACCACTTTAACCTCTGACATGAGTTTTATATGCTGGATAAGTTTCAGGCGGGCAACAGCAAATCCGGGATCTTCCATACCCGGCGGGCGTAAGAGAACGGCCAGCGCTCCGGCTTCAATTAATTTAAAAGAGTTTGACACCTCAGAAACACTCAAACTTCCGCTTACAATCACAATGGGGGTGGGAGACTTTTCCATGATGATACGGGTGGCTTCATAACCATCCATCCCCGGCATGTGTATATCCATGGTAATTACGTCTGGCCGTTTTTTTAGAACAAGCGCAACGGCTTCTTCTCCCGAACTTGCTACTCCAATAATCTGGATCTCCGGATCAGAAGAAAGAATATGGGTCATGAACTCCTGCACCACCCGCGAATCGTCAACAATAAGGACTTTAATCATATCAACTTTTTAATTATTTCCAGCAAATTACCTTGGTCGAAGCCGCTTTTAATGATATAGGCATCAGCTCCAGCCTCGATTCCCCGCTCCCGATCTTCGCGGGATTCAAGGGAAGTAACAAGCACCACTGGAATTTCATGAAGCTTTTTATCGCTTTTTATTTTGATGGTAAGTTCGAAACCATTCAGTCTCGGCATATCGACATCCGACACAATTAAATCGAATTCTTCGCTTTTTGCCCGCGTGAATGCATCTGTACCATCCACGGCAGTAACCACTTGGTATCCAGCAGTTTCAAGGATATTTTTAAGCAGTGTCCGCGAGGTGATTGAATCTTCTGCTACGAGAATTTTCTCCAATTTAGTGATCGTTTTTTCTATAACTATCGACTCTTTTATCCTTCCGTTTGACTTAACGGCCGATTTCAAGAGGTCGGAGACATGAAGAACAGGAACAATGGTACCGGAACCCAGTATGGTGACTCCGGAAATATTCCGAACGCGTTTCAATAGTTTCCCAAGCCCTTTTACCAATACCTGATGTTCATCGAGCACCTCCTCTACTTTAAATGCCATGCGGTTTTGTCCCGAAATCAAAACAAGGAGACGCATGTAATCGGAAGATCCATTATTGGATTCCGGCAATTTAAGTACTTCAGCCAGGCTGACGACAGAAATAAGATCTTCATTAATGCGAACAGTTTCGTGGCCTTCGATGGTTATTAATTCGTTGTTTTTCACTCGGAGCACTCTTTCAACATTCATTGTCGGTAGCATGAACGTAAAATCGCCCACACTGACCAGAATGCCTCTAAATGCGGCAAGGTTCATTGGCAGAAGGAGACGAAAGGTCGTTCCGATAGTTTCTTTTGTTTCGATGGTTAGAATTCCATTCAGTTTTTCGACTTTTTCGCGAACAATCGTCAGACCCAATCCTCGACCGGATAAATCGGTGATGATAGGACTGGTAGATAAGCCCGACTGAAATATCAAGGAGAGGATTTCGTCCTGATCAAGTTTTTTGGCAACTTCGGATGAAACGATTTCCGATTTGATAGCTGCATCTAAAACACGATTGAGCAAAATGCCTTTACCATCATCGGAGACCGTAATTTCAACCTGCCCATTTTCTTTTGCGGTAAATGTCAAGGTTATTTTTCCCCTCCGGGTCTTATTCAGAAGCAACCTCTCTTCGGGAGTGCCAATTCCATGATCGATGCTGTTACGGATAAGGTGGATCAGGGGATCTTTAAGTTCCTCCAGGATACGTTTGTCAATTTCCAATTCTGAACCCTGTAAAACGAATTCGATCTCCTTTTGCTGCTTTCGTGCAATTTCCCTGACCATACCCGGAAAAACTTCGACCAGGAAGGATACGGGCAACATCAGAACCTGTTTCATGGAATCGAGGTGATCGTTCACCATACGATCGAGGCTATAATGGTCTCTCTCCATGGTATGGGTCACTTTAGCCAATTGGGTTTCCAGATTTATCAGCCACAATTCATTTTTCTCCAGCCATTCATCACTCTGGGCGATAGTGGCCGTTTTTCGGTGTATTCTCCAATTCTGCCATTCGGTCTTTTGGTTGACGACTTGACTGTGAATCTGAATAAGCTCATTCGTTTGCTGTTGGATCGAACTATTTGTCTGAATAAACTCTTCGGCCTCAAATAGAAGGGGTTCCAATTTCGAAATGGGAATCCGTACCACTTCCGACAACGAAAGTCTGCTACTTAGTGGCAAATCAGGCCCTGGTTCCGGTTCTAAAACAATTTCTGTGGGAGGTTCAATCGGTTTTATTTCTTTTTGTTGAAATAAGCGCTCCTGGTCTCTGGCAATAGTTGACACAAGCGAAATCTGGTTTAATTGCTGGGTAAGGTCCTTTATATTTTGCCGTTTTTCGGGCGTTTGCTCTGCTCCGATTGAAATAACGAGATTGGAGAGAAATTCGTTGGTTCTAAAAAACAGATCAATCATAGACGGGGTCAAATTTAGCTCCTGCCGCTTTAGTGTGGAGAAGACGTTTTCGAGAGGCTGACAAACCATTTCAATTTCCTTTTCACCAACAGAACGTGCAGCACCTTTTAAGCTATGAACTTCGCGGAACAAGATCTCAATAATTCCAGTTTGACTTTGTCCAACCGGCATCTTCTCCAATTCGCTCAATCCTTTAGCGAAAGCTTGAATATGTTCTTCTGCTTCGATCCGGAATGTCGCCTGAATCCGCTTCAGAAATTCACTGTCTTTAGTATCCATTTTCTAATTTCTTAGCCTACCCCTGGAACTTTTCGGTCATTGCTTTCAGTTTTTGGCTTAGTTCATACAGGCTTTTTGCAGATTTTTCCGCCTGAACCATACTTACTGCTGTTTCAGTTCCGGCCTGATTGATGTTTTGCATCGCCACACCGATTTGATCCATTCCGACCACTTGCTGCTGACTGGATGCCACAATTTGCGTAGCTGCCTGAACCGCATCATTGCTGCTTTCGGCCAGTATCCGGATGGCCTCACCTGCCTGTACCGATTGTTTCAAGCCTGAATCGACCGCTTTGCTACCCTGTTCAGTAGCCATAACTGCCGCGCCGGTAATTTTTTGAATATCGTTCAGTATATTTCGAACTTGTAACGTGGCCTGTTTCGATTGGCCAGCGAGGTTTTTGATTTCCTGGGCAACAACCGCAAATCCTTTTCCCTGGTCCCCTGCTTTGGCAGCTTCGATGGCTGCATTCACTGCCAATAAGTTAGACTGGTCAGCAATGTCGGTCACTGAGGCAATGATGCCCCCGATGGATTGGCTCTGCTCGCTCAGGCGAACAACCGTTTGTGCAATGGAATCCATTTGTTCACGGATTTTATTCATGCCTGCGATTGTTTCGTCCACCGCTTGTTTTCCGTTCTGAAAGACCTGTACCACGCGCTGTGCACTGTCTGCCACATTTTTAGCTTTTTGTGAAGCTTGTTTTGAAGCCTGTTGCACCTCTTCAACGGTGGCTGAAGTCTCACTAATAGCTGTTGCTGTTTCGGCAGTACCCGTAGCTACCTGAGTCGTGGCGGCCAATATCTGCGTGGAAGAAGAAGCAAGAATATTAATGGTTTCCTTTACTTCGGCAAGCACATTTGTCAGTTCAGCAGTGCGTTTGGAGACCATTTCTTCCAGTTGGTCACGGTAGGTAATTATTTCTTTTTCCATCTTCATACGTTCTGCAATATCTTTGCTGAACGATTGTATCATCAGCCCTAACTCCCCACCACCTTTTTGATATTCCGATAAATCCACGGTCAGATCTCTTGTGAGAACCAGGTTGGTAGCTATTTTTAGCGGTTTGGTGATGCTTTGGGTCAGTAAAATGGCAATTAGGGCAGCAAGTAACAACGCGATAGCACCAAATATAAACATATAAAAACGTATGCTTGCGTAAACATCTTGAGCATTTTTATACCTTTCTGATGTACTACTATTCTCATAGATTATTAACTCATTGACACTTGTTACCCATTCCCTAACCTTGGGACTGGCAGTTTTTAGTAGTTCTGCTAGTGCAGCATCATATTTTTCGGCAGTAACCAGGTCAATAACCACATTATTGTACATCCTGGATTCATCCTGAAGAATTTTTATTTTTGAAATCTGATTCAGGGTTTTTGTGTCATTTGTAGGAACCAATTCTTCATATTTTTTTAAGTCAGCATCATAGGAGGCTCTGTAATCAAAAATCATTTTCTTTTGTAACTCCAGGGTACTTTTGGTTCTGTCCAACAAAATGGTTCGAAGTTCAATCGAGATTTCCCTAACATTAGCAATCATTTTATTAGCCAGTTCCGTACGTACATTCTCAATGTTGACGATATCATCCATGTTCCGATCAATTTTTGCCATGGAATTAAGTCCAACCCCAATTAACACAACAATCAAGACGAGCATGATACCGAAGCTGAATGCCAGCCGTGCACTAATTTTCATGTTTTTAAACATTTTCGAATCCTCCTATTTTTTAATTACTAATTTAAATATACTATTTCCTTATCGTTAATATTAAATTACTTCCTCTTCGACCACCATATTCTGGTCTCCCAGCAACGTTGAGGCATCTAAAACGATCAGACCTTCTTTTGTCACCCCTGTCAGGAATGCTTCGCCAATACCCGAAACAGTGGGAAGGGTCGTATTAATATCTTCCAGATCAACTATTTGGATGCCATGAACTAGATCGGCAAGAATTCCAAATTCCATCTCCTCATTGTGTAGGATGATGACTTTATTGAGTTCGCCCAAACCCGAATCCGGAAGGTTTAGAAATTTTTTAAGATCGACAACCGGCATGATTTGCCTGCGTACATGAATAAGCCCTAAAATGTAGGAGGGAACCCCAGGCAATGGTGTAAGCGCTTCCAAAGGATAAACTTCACGTACGTACACTGTCTCAATGCCATATGTTTCGGTAGACAGGCTAAAGGTTAGGAGCTCCATAGTTGCAGCAGACCCTGATTTTTGTTCAGGTTCTATTGCCATGGCTAAGGCACGCGTTTTCAGCAAGTTCCGGGTTTCTCGTTTCATTTTATGAAAGTTTTTTCATATTGGTAAGGATAATTTCTCGGATATATTTTACTGATAATCCTTCTGATTCAGGTAGAATTTCGTCGTTAGTGAATGGGCTAAGTAAATCGAGCACGTTTTTAAAATGCCTTTTCGCATCCTTTACATTTCCTTTCCGAAGATAGATGTTTCCCAGAACAAAATGCCCCATCACAAAATCGGGATCCAGATAAATTGCTTGTCTGAGTGAGGTAACAGCTTCACTAGACTGGTCGAGTTCCTGAAGAATGGAGGCCTTCAGAAAATACAAGGAGAGGGCGAGTTTATCTGCCACTATTCCTTTGTTGCACAAAGCCAATGCTTCCGGGAGATTTCCAAGATTGGCCACATGGCGGATCATTATGGACGGAACCGAATCAGGAAAAAAATCCAGATTATCGGGTACTGGCAATGGGCCTTGAAGAGTTGAATCGGAACGGGCAGGTGTGACAATGGTTGAATATTCTGAATCTTCAATGAAATAATCATTTGCTGCTAAGGCATTTGCCTGTACTTTTGGAATTTCCGAAAACGTTTGTTCGAATACTGAATCAAAGGGAGGAATAGCCCTTGCAGATGAAAAATCCTTATCGCCTTTGCGGTAAACAACGGCACCAGGAAAATTTACCGAGGTTAAATTTGGAAACAACTGTGCCGACAGTTCACAGGAAGCAACAGCAAACCAACCATCCGGATGGAGCGATTTTAAAAGATTGCCGGAAATTTTTGTAAACCATTCCTCTGTAAAATACATCAGAACATTCCGGCAAAAGATAATATCCATGGAGTGGGTATTATTTAGTAGGGATGGATAAATTGCTTCTGCCAGATTGAGGTTCGAAAAAGTGACCATTTTTTTTATCTCAGGACGGATCTCATACTGATCATTTTCGAGCTTATGGAAATAGTTGGGTTTTAACCATGGTGGGCAATTTCGGAACGACCACGAACTATAAACTCCGGATTTGGCCTTACTGAGTGCCTTTGGACTAATGTCGGTTGCCAGAATCGTTATATTCCAATCGTCCAGCTTCGCAATAGTTCTATGAAGTGCTATTGCCAAGGAGTAGGGTTCCTCGCCGGTAGAACAGCCTGCACTCCAAAGCCGGATCGTCCTGTCGTCTTTTTTTTTTGATTTGATTAATTCAGGTAGAATATAGTCGGTGAGGGCTGAAAAAACAGGTTGTTCTCTCCAAAAATACGATTCAGAAATGGTTAGAAAAGAGGAAATATTTTTGATCTGGTCTTTAGTAAGCGTGGTGGATATCAGCCATTTGGTGAATTCGTCAAAATGCTCAAATCCAAACTCATGGGCAGCCAAAGCCAGACTTCGACCCAGCATGTCCCATCGTTCAACAGGAAAATGCAAACCAGTTTGTGCAGCAATTACGTTGCAAACTTCGGCCAATCCGGTTTCCTTTTGATTTTGTGTCATGAATTTCTTTTTGACAGAGCCTCTTCCAACAGCTTTTCTTCATCCAGATTAAGAAACTGTTCCAGATCGTAAATTAGAATGAGCTCCGTATCTAATTTTACGATTCCTCCGATAAATGCTGCAAAAGGCATTGTCTCTTTTGAATCGATTTGTTGATAGGATTCAATAGCCTGAACACCGGTCACGGAGTCCACTATCAGGGCAACCTGTCTTTTCCCGGTATCTGCAAGAATGAGCTGGTCATCCATATCAATTTCATGAGAAGCCAATCCAAATCGTTTTCGTACATCAATAACGGGCAAAATTCGACCGTTTACGTTAATAATCCCGGAAACAATCTCGGGAGATTTTGGTAAACGTGTGATCTCAATGGCATGGATGACCCGCACTACCTTGTTTAGAGGAAGACCATAAACCTGTTGATCGAGCGTAAAAACAACAATTTGTTCCATCGTTATTCAATCTTCATTTCATTACCCAATTTAGTAATAATTTCCGTTAAATTCTGAATATTCTGGTTCTTATCGAAGAAATAATCGGCACCTTCTGCCAGACTCCGATCGCGGTATTGTTTATAGGGATAGTTCGTCAATATGATGACCTTTGGTCTGGGTCCGCCCTCCCTAATTTTTTTAAGTACCTCAATCCCGTTTAGTTCCGGCATACGAACATCAAGAATCGCAACATCGGGATCGGTCTCCTGAATGAGCTGTAACGCTTCGACACCATTCCCAGCCTCTGCTACTACGGATACGAATTCAAAATTGTTCAACAATGTTTTGAGCCTGTCTCTGAAAAGCGCAGAATCATCTGCAATTAATAGTTTCATTATTTATGTCAATTTTCAAGGAAGTACATAAAACCAATTCATCCTAAGTAACTACTCATCATCCCAATCAACTCATCTTTCTTGATTGGTTTGGCAAGGTAATCGGAACAACCTGCTTCCATACACTTTTCCCTGTCGCTACTTAACGCATACGCTGTTGTAGCAATAACCGGTAACTCGGTATTGAAGGATTTGATGATCCGGGTAGCTGTAATTCCATCCATTTCAGGCATCTTAATATCCATGAGAACGAGTGAGATTGCACTGTTTTTTTTGCAATGTTCAACGGCCTCAAGACCGTTTAATGCAGTAATGATGTTGATTCCGGAAGGTCTCAGCAAGGCTTTGATGTAAAATAAATTGGCCTCCTCATCTTCGGCTAGCAGGATGGTTCTATCCTTCCATAAACCTAGAGTCAACTCCTTATTTTCCACCGCCCTTTCTGCCGGCTGAATCTTTTCAGGGATATACGGAATTTCAAAAGTAAAGGTGCTGCCTTTACCTAGCGAAGAATCGACTTGTATGGTACCTCCAAGCAATTCGATATACGATTTTGCCAAGGAAAGGCCAAGGCCATTTCCGCCATATTTTCTTGAGTGAGAGAATTCAACTTGTCTGAACCGTTCAAAAATGGCCTGATGAAAAGAAGGATCAATTCCTATTCCCGAATCGTTCACCTTAAAAAGGAGGTTTTGATTTCTCCTATCAACCGTGATTTCGACCGAACCCTTTTCGGTAAACTTCAAGGCATTTCCAATGATATTGTTTAATATTTGCCGAAGCATTTTCTCATCGCTCTTAATGTTTACCAGTTCTGCAGGATATTTTTTTTGGAGCGAAAATTTTATGTTCTTCTCCTTTGCCTGCGGTTCAAAGGCATCTTGAATATCATCCAGTAGATTGTTCAGATTTATTAATTCCGAATTTGCTACTTCCTGAGAAGATTCAATTTTTGAAATATCCAAAATATCCGTGATAATATTCAAAAGTTGGTGAGTGGCACGATTGATGATTCCTAAAAACTTGTCCTTTTCCAGGGTACCCAAATCTGGATCGTACAGTAATTCTGAAAACCCCAGAATAGCATTCATTGGTGTTCGTATCTCGTGTGACATATTGGCAAGAAAGGACGATTTAAGCTGGTCGCTCTCCTCCGCCTTTTTCTTAGCCCATAATAAATCCATCTCGGTCAGTTTACGCTCTGTAATATCACGGATAATCCCTGTAAAGAACCGATCATCCGAGGTTTTCCATTCTGCCATCGAAAGTTCAATAGGAAATATTTCTCCATTTTTACGCTTCCCTTTAAGCTCAACCGTTTTGCCAACAACATGTGGAGCGCCATCTTGCTGAATTCTTTCGAATCCTGAAAGGTGCAATGCTCTATATTCATCCGGTATCAGGATGGTAAGGGGATGTCCGATTATTTCCGATTCATGATATCCAAGTGTTTTGGTAGCCCCCTGGTTCCAGCCGACAATGATTCCGGCATCATCCACCGTAATAATTGAATCAACTGCTGAATCTGCCAAAGCCCGGTAACGCTCCTCGCTATGTCGTAACTCCTCTTGCGACAATTTTAGTTCACTAATATCCTGAAGGACTGTGCGGCTATGAAGAATAGTTCCATGGACATCACGTACAGCAGTGAAGTTCGTTAAAACCGGGATCTTACCACCTAAGGTTGTAATAAGTTCAAGCTCTGCATTGGTGACCTCTCCGGTTTCGTTAAATAAAAGAAAAACTTTTTTAACTTCTTCGCTGCAATCCGGATGATAAAACTTGAAAATAGGTTCGCCAATTATCTCCGACCGCTTAAAACCTGTTTTTTTCAGTAGCGTTTCGTTGCACTCAATCACTTTCCCGGTGAGATATTCAATCGACATGAACATGGTGGGGGCGTTATCGTACAAATCCTGGTATTTTTGTTCATTCCGTTTTAGCTCGATGGTTCGGTTCTCCACAATTTCTTCCAGATTTTCATTGGTCGTTTGTAGTTCTACCTGTGTTTCGAGTAATTCCTTGTTCCTGATGACCGCTGCCTCGTACGTTGAGATAAGCAGGGAAAGCATTTGTTGATGATCGGCAGTAATAAACCTGGGTTTTCCGGCAAACATGATTTCGACCCCGATGCGAACCCGTTCGGATTGTTGATATTTGGAGTTTGTAATAATGTGCTCAATATGAGACAAAAGGTATTCCTCAGAATAGGGTTTTGTAATAAAATTATCGGCCCCACATGCTAACCCTTCGATCACATCTTCCGGATTGGAAAGGGATGTTAACAGTATAACCGGAATTGCGATCGTGTGATTCAGATTTTTAACCTTTCTACATAATTCGTATCCATCCATTCCGGGCATGCAAATATCCGTAATGATCACTTTTGGAGTAATGTCCTCCAGCACTTTAAGTGCCTGCAATCCATTTTCAGCAATAACCGTGTTGTATTGATTTTTCTCCAGCAGATATTTCAATTGCTCTGCTTGTGTTTTGCTGTCTTCAACGATAAGAACATCTACCATAGGTTTAAATCGTTAGTTTAGAACGATAAAGGTAAATCAACCTTGGGATGATTATTCCTGGTATAGGGGTCCGTTTTGTAGGGGGTTAACTGAATCGCATGTAGGGGAAATCCTACAAATCATTCAATCAGTCCATTTTTTACAGCATAGAGCGTTAGTTCGGCATTCTTTTTCATTCCCATTTTCTCGAGCACTCTGATTCGGTAGGTACTGACAGTTTTGTCGCTGATAAAGAGCTTTAGGCCTATTTCAGTAACAGAAAGGCCTTGAGCCAACAGGCATAAGACCTGATATTCACGCTCTGATAGCTTTTCATGAATAGGGATTCCGGTTGGATCAATACTATTAAAGGTAAGTTTTTCGGCAATGGCAGCCGAGATATATTTCTGGCCAAGCGAAATCTTACGAATGGCCAATTCCAGTTCCTTATAAGCACTTTCCTTCGACAGATAACCAGATGCGCCCATCCGTAAAGCCCTGATGGCATACTGCTCTTCTGAATGTACGCTTAGTATCAATATATTTAGCTTCATTCCGATACTTTTAAGGGACTGAAGTATGTCGAGCCCGCTTAGCTTTGGCATGGAAATGTCGAGGATCGCGAAATCAAAATATTCTGACTTGATTTTCTGCAAAGCCTCCTGTCCATCCGATGCCTCCTCAATATTTGAAAACAGGTTTAGGCTTTGAATGATTTGCTTAAGTCCCTGACGGACTACGGAATGATCGTCAGCAATCAGAATTTTCATAGTGGTCGGATAGTGCGTACCTCCTGGCAGCCTGTTTAGTATTTAATGCAAAAAGTGTCAGTCTATTTGTTGCAACGCCTCTTCGATGGGAATACAGATTCGAATGATTGTTCCGGAACTCTTTCCGCGTAAAATTTCCATCGTGCCACCTGCTAGATCAATCCGTTCGTGCATGCCCAGCAAACCAAGCGATCGGATTGAATTCAATTTTTCGACAGGAATTCCAATGCCGTCGTCAATAATATCAAGAATTAGGTGTTGATCATTTTCATGCAAGTTGATTTGAACAGTTTTAGCCTGTGCATGCCGGATTACATTTGTAAGCGATTCCTGCAGAACCCGGTATAAAGCCAGGTTTTTAGAATCACTTTTGGTCTGTATCTCATCCAAATCCATAATGACCTCCAGTTTTGTCCGTTTTTCGAACTCTTCGGCATACCATTCTATGGCAGCAGCCAATCCCAAATCATCAAGGATTCCGAGACGCAGTTCGGATGAAATTCGTTGAACATCGCTGATCGTGTCGGTTATGAGATCTACCATGCCCGAAAGTTTTACCTTTACCTCAGTATTTGTCAAAGCATTTTCCTCAAGCCAGATTAAATCAAGTTTGAGAGCTGTCATCGATTGTCCCAATTGGTCATGTATCTCCCTGGATATCAGGGCTCGCTCATTCTCTCTGATTTCAATCATGCGCTTAATAAGCTGTTTACGTATCTCGTTCGAATATCGAACTTCCTCTTCACTTTCTTTCAACATTTCCAGTGCTAGCTTGTGCTCCGCCATTTCTTTAGCAAGTTCAACCATTTGCAGCTGACTGATTCTGTGCAATTTCATGGTTTCGCCCCATATACCAAAAATTGGAAAGAAATAGCTTAAAAATACCAGCAAATGGGCTACATCCCAATGTGCATCGTAAAAGTCGTGTGCATCAAAAGCAAAGATATGGATTAAAACCCTACAGATGATAAAAGCAGTTATACTCCAAAGTATCGGACTATGGAATTCTTGATGGAGGTATATTTTGAAGTAAAATATAAATACAATAAAGTATAAAAGAACAAGAGAAAGTTCGATGAGTTTTTTTGTAATCGAACCAAGTTGAACAAAATCAGGGAGGAATGAAAAATTAAAAATTATAACGGAGACAGAAGCTGCACAAACGAATCCGATCAGATTATATAGGACAGCGATTCGTCTCCTTTTTGCCGAAACAATTTCTTTTTTTCCAAGGAGGAGAGCGATGTAAAACGAGGATAAAAGGGTAAAATGTCCCATTAGCCAGGTAGTGGAAATGGCTAACTTAAAAGTCGATGGTATCTCAAGCCAAACTTTGTTAAATGAGAATAGGGCGTGAACGAACTCCTCGACACCTATCAGAACAAATCCGACGGATAGTACTAAAAAGAAACTACGGCCTGTTGTTAAGAAATGGAGTAGAATCATGATCCCCGCTGTAATGGCAAGCAACGAGGATGCAAATTCGAGCAACGCATGGACATCACTGTTACTCCTCCAGCCGGATGAATCAACAAGCGGATAAAATACCAATGGAACGAAAAATAGTAAAGCAAAAGGGAGGTAGGTAGTGAGTTTTTTCATAGAAATCAACTCTATTTATTGAAATCAATGATACTTGTTAAACTGAACAATGTCTTCCGTCTTTTTCCGCTTCTTTTCCCGGAGGGCTTGGGTGGAGTAACCCATCGTGATGACTAAAACAGGGCGTTTGGAGGAGGGAATATCCAACACGGAGCGTATTTTCTTTTCGTTGAACCAACCCATAATACAGGAGCCAAGTCCCTGATCGGCAGCAGCCAGCGTGATGTGTGCGGCAACGATGCCTAGGTCCATGTGTGGAAAATGTTTTTGTTTGACAGTGCTGCCAACGGTTGATGTAAAATTGGCGGATTCCTCCAACACGACGATGAGTATAGGTGCCTGAAAGGCAAAATGGTTGATGCCCAGTGCTTTGTCAGCGATAGTACTTGCCGTTTCCTGCCTCAATAATGGATCCGTCACCACAATGAATTTCCAAGGTTGGGCATTGCAGGCTGAAGGCGCCAGTCGGGCGGCTTCCAGAATGTAATCCAGCTTTTCGGGTTCCACCGCGCGATTAATGTCGTATGCGCGGTCGCTCTGTCGAGATTTAACCAGCTCCAGAAATGTTTTCATAGTTGTAAAAAAGCTTCTAGTCCAATTTGAGTACCGCCAGAAACGCCTTCTGCGGCACTTCCACATTTCCAATCTGCTTCATGCGCTTTTTCCCCTTCTTCTGCTTTTCCAGGAGTTTGCGTTTACGGGTGATGTCACCACCGTAACACTTGGCAGTCACATCCTTACGAACAGCCTTCACCGTTTCACGAGCTATTATCTTGGCACCAATGGCCGCCTGAATGGCAATGTCGAATTGCTGACGCGGGATGAGCTCTTTCAGTTTCTCGCACATGCGACGGCCCAGGTTTTCGGCGTTGCTCACGTGGGTGAGGCTGGAAAGCGCATCCACCGGTTCACCGTTCAATAGGATATCCAGTTTGGCCAGCTTTGATTCGCGGAATCCGTTCGGATGGTAGTCAAAAGACGCATAGCCTTTGGAAATGCTTTTCAGACGGTCGTAAAAGTCGATCACGATTTCACCCAAGGGCAAATCGAATAGGATTTCCACCCGGTTGCCTGAAATGTATTCTTGCTTGATCAACTCGCCACGCTTGCCCAAACAAAGCGTCATGATGTTGCCCAAATAATCCGTGTTGGTAATCACTGAAGCGCGGATATAGGGTTCCTCGATCTTCTCGATCATCGTGAAGTCGGGCAGGCCGGACGGATTGTGGATGTCCAGCACTTCCCCTTTGCGGGTGGTCACAATATATTGCACGTTGGGCACCGTAGTGATCACACTCATGTCGAATTCACGGTCCAGTCGCTCTTGCACGATTTCCATGTGTAGCAGGCCCAGAAAGCCGCAACGGAAACCGAAGCCCAATGCAAGCGAGCTTTCCGGCTGAAACGTCAGCGAAGCATCGTTGAGCTGCAACCGTTCCAACGAAGCGCGCAAATCTTCAAACTCTTCAGGGTCAATAGGATAAACACCAGCAAACACCATGGGTTTCACTTCCTGAAAACCATCGATGGCCACCTTACACGGATTTTTCACATGCGTCACCGTATCTCCCACCTTGACCTCCTTCGAGGTCTTGATGCCGGAAATGATGTAACCAACGTCGCCGCAGCTCAGTACGTCACGCGGAACCATGGTTAATTTCAAAACGCCGATTTCGTCGGCATAGTATTCTTTTTTGGTTGCAAAAAATTTCACAAAATCACCCGGACGCACCGTGCCGTTCCGGATCTTGAAATAGGCGATGATGCCTCGGAAGGAATTGAACACGGAATCGAAGATCAACGCTTCCAGTGGAGCATCCGGATCACCCGTAGGGCAGGGGCAACGGTCAATGATGGCGTCGATGATTTCCTGAATGCCTTCCCCGGTTTTTCCACTCGCTCGGATGATCTCCTCACGTTTGACACCCAACAACTCGATGATCTGGTCTTCCACTTCTTCAATCATGGCTTGCGGCAAGTCGATCTTGTTCAAAACCGGAATGATTTCCAAGTCGTTTTCGATGGCCATGTACAAATTGGAAATGGTCTGAGCCTGAATGCCCTGGGAAGCGTCCACGATGAGCAGTGCGCCTTCGCAGGCAGCTATGGAACGCGAAACTTCGTATGAAAAGTCCACGTGCCCAGGCGTATCGATCAGGTTTAACAAAAATTTCTCCCCATCCCGGAAATATTCCATTTGTACGGCATGACTTTTGATGGTGATTCCACGTTCCCTTTCCAGGTCCATGTCATCCAGCATCTGGTTTTCAGTGATGGCCATCGTGTGTGTGAACTCCAACAGACGGTCAGCCAGGGTGCTTTTACCGTGGTCGATGTGGGCGATAATGCAGAAATTTCGAATGTGCTTCATTACAGTGAAAGTCGCATGGGTTGATTGAGCCTGCAAATTTACAATTTTTACGGGTAAGACCGACTATCAACACTCAGTTTTTTCGTATGTTTGTTCCATTCAAAGAGAAATAAATGACCGTACCGGAAGCAACTCAATTATACGACCGTATCCTGAACCAAGTTCTACAGTTCAGCATCAAAGACGCCTTTTCCGGATTGGGCTTCCTCATCCAGCAAAATGGCTTCGGCAGAGCGTATGACAAATTGACGGAAACCGAAAACAAATACCGATACATGCTCCGTTACAGGCTGGAGGGCTTTCCCGATCCCGACCGCGATAAGGTGGAAAACGGCATTCGGCGCCAATTGCTGGAATTGGCCGGTGAAGCCTATCACATTTGGATGACCCGCAATTCTCCCGGTTTTTATTACGACCGTATTCGAGTGGACAGGGTAGGAGGCCACGAATCCATGCCCGAATTGGTGGAAACCATGCGCCATGCCGGCGAACGCCTCACTATTGTCCAACTGGTCGAAAAAACAGAAATCCGCGATACACAGTCTGCCCAACTAATAAGGTTACGGGAAAATGCCGCCGGACTCATCTTTATCAAACTGTTTGTTTCTGAAATCTGGACGGAAGAAAACCGCACCTTCCTGAGCCAGGTGTTTATGGATCCTGCCTTTTCAGACCACGAAAAAGGGCTTTTCGTTTCGGCCATCCTGCTTTCCTTGCAAAAAAGGTTCGATGCCGGTAAAATGCTTTTCCTGGCCGATCAATGCTTGCATCCGGATATGGAAGTATCCCAACGTGCCTTGGTGGCGATGGCTTTAAACCTGTATATCTACGACGACCGACTCAGCCTGTATCCTGAAATCGGATTGCGCATGGCTGCCTTGTTCGACACCAATCCCGAAATTTCCGAGTTTTTCATACGCATTTTTTACCAGCTCATCCGTTCCAAGGATACGGATGCCGTGACCAAACGGATGCAGGAAGAAATCCTGCCCGAAATGACCAAGATGGGTTCGGCGCTCCACGATAAGATGCGGGAAGGCGAAGACCTCTCCGACGAATTCAATCCGGAATGGCAGAACATGATGGAAAACGCCGAGTTTTCGGTGAAGATGCAGCAGTTTTCCGACATGCAGCTCGAAGGCATCGATGTGTATATGAGCACGTTCTCTGCACAGAAAGGCTATCCCTTCTTTAATGAATTCTACAATTGGTTTCTGCCGTTCCATACCTCCCATTCCAGTCTCAAAGACTTGTTTGGGCCGAATCCGATGGAAGGCAGCAACGTGCTGGATGCGGTTCTTAATTCCGATTACCTGTGTTCCTCCGATAAATATTCCTTCTGCTTCAACCTGTTGCAGGTGCCGGCGAATTACCGGACCACCATGTCCAACCAGATGAATGCCGACAGCGAGGCGTTCGAAGAAGTCCGCAAATCGAACATGGGCATGAACAACAAATACCGGCTGGAAATGACTTCCAACCGCTATATACAGGATTTGTACCGGTTTTTCTACCTGCATCACCGCCGAATGGATTTTCTGAATCCTTTTTCGATGGCTTTGGATTTCCACAACACCAAAAGCCTGGGTTCGTTGGTTCGTTCGGAAGATGCCCTGCGCAGAATTGCCCTGTTGTATTTCAAGAACAAGCATTATTCACAAGCGTTGGCCGCATTCGAACAATTGATCGGCCTTTGTCCGACGGAAGCCGAGCTGCACCAGAAGCGCGGTTTTTGCCTTCAACAGCTCAACCAGCAGGAGCAGGCCCTCAAGGCTTATCTACAGGCTGATCTCATTCATTCCGACAGCCTTTGGACACTCAAACGGATTGCCACCACCTACCGTCAGCTCAAGAATCCTGCAAAGGCGATGGAGTACTACCGTCGTGCGGAAAAACTAGCCCCTTCGGACATCGCTTTGATCCTCAACATGGGCCATGCCTTGGTCGAAGCCGGAGAATACGCCGAAGCCCTGAACGTCTACTTCAAGGCCGAAGTCCTGAACGAATCTTCAGACAAAGCCTACCGCCCCATAGCCTGGTGCTCCTTCATGTGCCGGAAGTACGACCAGGCCTCCAAGTATTACAGCAAAATACTCGACCAACAACCCACCATCGAAGATTTCCTGAATGCAGGGCATGTCGAGTGGTGTAAGGGTTCTCCCATGAAAGCGGTCGAAATCTACAAGCACGGAATTCGGCAAACCCATACCATTCTGCCCGACTTCTTGAATCTGTTCCGGAAAGATGCTCCGGAATTACTGAGGCATGGCATCGCTCCCAACGATGTTTCTGCCCTGCGAGATGAACTTATTTATGAACTTGAAGAATAGCACTATGAAACCGCTCCTATTGCTTGCTCTTTTTGGTTTGCTTTCCTCGGCAATGATGGCCCAGTCAGCCGATTCTTCTGTCGTATTCAAGACCAACTTCCTGAAAAACGAATACCAGCGCTACGAAGTCTCCAAAACCCTTTACACTTTAAACCGCAAGGATACCACCGACATGACACGCATCGGATTCAAGGCTGAAGTGGTGGTGGTTGATTCCACGGCGAATTCCTACATCCTGAAGTGGAAAATTTCAGCGTACACCATTAATACGAGTGATACCTACCTGCAGAAACTCATTGGACTGGCCGCTCCCGTGTTGGTGAGTTACCGCATTTCCAAACCCGGCGTTTTCGAAGAATTCATCACCGGAACTTCCGTGACCAGCTGCCTGGAAGCCGCTCTGCCCAAGGTGTTGGAGTCTTTTAAAAGCAAGTCGGATTCCGCATCGAAGGCCGAAGTCGCCAACATTTACGCACTCAGGGAAAACCTAGAAACCCTGATACTTGGTTTTATGATCCAATTCCACCAGTTCCACGGATTGGGGTATTCGTTGGGAGAAGTTGTGAGTGTTCCGGTTGAAATCACCAGCCGATTCACATCCAAACCCTTACCCGGCGTTCAGCGCAAAAAACTGACCTCCATCGATGCTGCCACCCAAACGGCAGTGATCGCTTATGCCACAATGTTGGATAGGACCGGTTACCAGAAAGCGTTGGCAGAAAATCTGAAAACGACGCTGGATACCTTCAAAAACCTACAACAGAACGAAATAGGCAGCATGATGATAGACCTCCGCACCGGCTGGCCCATCTGGTCGATGGATCAGCGGGAAGCCACAGTCGGCTCCGTTACCTATGGTGAACAACTTGAGATAAACTATAAATAACCCTTTTAAACCAACAATTTATGAGCATTTCCATTGAAAAACTGCCTTTTGGCAAACTTCCCGACGGCCGCACGGCCGATTTGTTCCGAATGACCAACGAATCCGGTGCCGTTGCCGAAGTGACCAACTGGGGTGGCCGTCTCGTCCGTATTCTTGTGCCCAATAAGGACGGCGTTCTAACTTCCGTCATTAAAGGCTACGACACGCTGGAAAGCTTTCTGACAGACACCTGCTACTTGGGCGCCACTTGTGGCCGTTTTGCCAACCGCATTGCCAAAGGCAAGTTCCTGGCCGACGGCGAAGAGTTCACCCTGGCTTGCAACAACGGGCCCAATGCCTTGCACGGTGGACCCGACGGTTTCCATATCCAGATCTGGGATGCCAAGATCGAACGCGAATCCCTGGTGCTTAGTCATTTGTCCAAGGACGGCCATGAAGGTTATCCAGGAAACCTGAAGGTTGAAGTCGAATTCAGCTGGTCTGAAACCAACGAGCTCAGCATGGAAGTGACCGCCACTACCGACAAGGCAACTCCAATCAACATTACCAACCACGCTTATTTCAACCTGAACGGCGAAGGCGATATTCTGGGTCATCAGTTGCGCATCAATGCCGCCAAATACATTCCCATTCACGCCGATGCCATTCCGACCGGTGAAATCCGTTTCGTGAAAGGCACTCCTTTTGATTTTCAGGAAGCCAAAGCAATAGGTAAAGACATTGAAGCCGGCGGAGACCAATTGGCCGCAGGTGCTGGCTACGACCATTGCTTTGTGCTGAACAAGGAAGAATTCGATGACCTGGTCATGGCTGCGGATGCCTTTGCCCCCGAAAGCGGCATCGGTTTGCGCGTGTACACCACCATGCCAGGCGTGCAGTTCTACAGCGGCAATTATCTGGGAAGCGAAGTTCCCGGATTGAACGGCCAGATGTACGAAGTGCGTCAAGCCTTCTGCCTGGAACCTGAGTTCTTCCCGGACAGCCCCAACCAGAGCGGTTTCCCCCGGGCTATTTTGTTGCCGGAAGAAACCTTTAGACACACCATGATTTTCCAGTTCTATTAAGCGGAAACGTTCTGAACTATTTTTTTGAAGGCGTCCCTGTTCAATTGGGGGCGCCTTTGCTATAAATCACGTAATCAGATGGTTGAATATATTTCTGCTTATGAAGTATCTTTTTTGTATCCTGTCTTGTTGCTTGTTGTATCTTTTCTGTAAAGACTTTTTTGATAGCAAGGCAGAAAACCCGCCGTATCTTTGTGATGTCAAAAGGAAACAACTCAGAAATAAAAAAACAAACAAATACTCCAGGTCATGAAAAAAGTCATTCTTACCATCGTCGCCATCGCCGCTTTCGTTTTAACTGCAGCCGCTACAGACAATGTTGCCAGTAAGACTTCAAGTGTTGTAAGCAAAGCTCGCATCATCACCCCGATTACGTTGGCTAATACTGGCAGTCAGCCTCTTGATTTTGGTATTATTGCACGTGGAACGACCGGAAGCTCTGTTGTACTTGTCGGTTCTGTCGAAACTCCTTCTCCCAGCGTTACCGGTGATGCTATCGTTCTGACCAGTTCGCCTCAAACTGCTGCCAAATTTACCGTTGGCGGTGAAAATGCAAAAACCTACGCCATTACGATCCCAAGTCTTCCACAAACCATTACAGATGGTGCATCACACAACTTGAGCATTACGCTCTTCACTTGCTCGAATGGCGCAACGGGTGCAATTGGTACAAACAATGATTTCTACGTTGGCGCATCTCTGACCGTACCTTCCACAGCTACTGCAGCTTCTTACGCAGGTACATTCAATGTAACCGTCGCTTACAATTGATTCAAAGAAATTTACAGGTCCAATAGGATTATATAGGTTTTTCAGGTATTGGTGGGAGGCTGTCTTTTTAAAGGCAGCCTCAATTTTTTTTCTGAAAAATAGTTTCAAAAAAACTTGCAAATACCCTTCGGACATGTTTTATTTGTATTTTAATAGACCTATTAAATAATTCTATTAATTCATGTCTGAGAAAATCGAATTAACTACGGAGCAAGCCATCATGGAAGCTGCTGAAGAGCTCTTTGTTAAAAATGGTTACGCCAGTACCAGTACGACCGCCATTGCAAGGAAAGCTGGATGCAACCAGGCCTTGGTTCATTATTATTACCGCTCCAAGGAAAACCTTTTTGGGCTGGTCTTTCGGAAAAAGATCACAGTTTTCTTATCCTTTTTCCTGCAAGTCAGCTACGAGGATTTGCCCTTTGAGGAAAAGCTGGCCAAACGGATAGGCGCTCATTTCGACATGGTTCGGGAAAACGAACGCATACCGGTGATGTTTTTTAACGAAATCGCCACCAACGGAGAGCTTGCCAAAAAGGTCCTGGAGAATTTTTCGGATTTACCCTTGCCGGTCATCATGCAGTTGCAATCCGAACTTGATCAGGAGTTCGCTGCCGGTCGAATCTGCAAAACTCAGGCGACAGACCTTGTTTTCAACATTATCTCCATGAACTTGATTGCCTTTCTATCCAAACCGCTGGTGCAGATGTTTACCCAATCCACGGATGATGACATGGAGAAACTCTTGGACGAGCGGAAGGCTTCCAACATTCAAACCATTATGAAAAGTTTAAAACCAACACAAGTATGAAGCGTACCTTTCTATTATTAATGCTGACTGCCGGGTTGGCTCAGACCCTTTCCGCTCAATATTCCATTGATGCTTTGCAGGAAAAGGCCAGACAGAACTACCCGCAAATCAAGCAGTTTGACTTGATTGAGAAGTCGGCGGAATACAATCTGTCGAATGCTTCCAGTGTCAATCTTCCGCAGGTGAGTCTGTCCGGTCGTGCCACGTATCAATCGGATGCAATCAATATTAGTCAAGGACCAATCAGTATCAGTCAAAGCAAAGACCAATACCAGGTGATGGCCGAAGTCAACCAGGTTTTGTGGGATGGTGGAGTCATCGCCGCCCGCAAGCAATCCATCAAAACCAATGCCGAGCTTGAAAAGCAAAAGTTGGAAGTGGACCTGTACACCCTCCGGGATCGCGTGAACCAGCTTTTCTTCGGAATATTGATGCTCCACGAACAGCAGATGCAGACCGATATCCTGCAACAGGAACTTCAGACGAATCTGGAAAAAATCAAAGCTTGCCTCAAAAACGGCGTGGCCAATCAGTCGGATGTGGATGCAGTTAGCGTTGAAATGCTCAATGTGGATCAGCGCCAGACCGAACTAAAATCGGCCGAAACATCGTACAGGGACATGTTATCCGCATTAACCGGCGTAAAAATGGACGCCAATGCCCTATTAATCAAACCGCTGAATGCTTTGCCCGACGATAAGCAGACCATTAAACGTCCTGAATTAGGCCTTTTTGACGCTCAGCTTCACCTTTTGGACAACCAGACCCAGTTGGAACAAACCGCCATCATGCCCAAGTTCGGTCTGTTCCTTCAAGGTGGTTACGGCCGTCCGGGTCTGAATATGCTCGCCCCCGGATTTTCCCCTTTTTACATCGGAGGTGTCCGCTTTTCCTGGAACATCAGCAGTTTCTATACCCGCAAAAACAACCTGGATAACATTCAGCTGAATAAAGAAATGGTGAATGTGTCCAAGGAAACGTTTCTGTTCAACAACAATCTGAAAATCAACCAACAAAATACGGAGGTTGATAAGATGCGCGAGCTTTTGAGGACGGACGACGACATTATTCAGTTGCGGACCAACATCAAAAAAGCCTGCTCGGCCAAAGTGGATAATGGGGTCAGCACTGTCACCGATCTATTAAGGGAAATCAATGCCGAAAGCTTGGCCAGGCAGCAAAAAGCCTTGCATGAGATTCAACTATTGCTAGAGATTCAGAACCTTAAGTATAGTACAAACAATTAAAATTCAATGATATGTTACGTTACAAACTTTTACTGATCGTTCCGGTTTTCCTGCTGTTGGTTTCCTGTCGTTCCAAAATAAGCGAGGTCGATGCCTCCGGTACCTTTGAAGCGACGGAAGTCATCGTTTCCGCGCAAGCCACAGGGCTCATCATGGCGTTTCAGGTGGAAGAAGGTCAGGATTTGAAAGCGGGTGCGAACCTCGGTTTCATCGATACCATTCAGCTGGATCTTCGCAAGAAGCAACTGCAAGCCACTATTCAGGCTTCGCAAACGCGGAAACCCGATGTGGAAGTGCAACTGGCTGCTTTGGAGCAACAAATCGCCACGGCTCGCTCTGAAAAGCGGCGTGTGGAAAATTTGGTCAAGGCCAATGCCGCCAACCAAAAGCAACTGGATGATTTGGATGCACAAATCGAGGTGCTCAGCAAGCAGTTAAAAGCCACCAGAACCACGCTGGAAAGCAGTACCAATGGCATCAACAAGGAAAGTTCAGCGTTGAAAATTCAGGTGGATCAGATCAATGACCAGTTGCGTCGCTCGTACATCAGCAGCCCTATCGACGGCACGGTGCTGGTCAAATATTCCGAAACAGGGGAACTGGCCATTCAGGGCAAATCGCTTTTCAAGGTGGCCGACATGAGCCTTATGATTCTTCGCGTCTACGTTACCGCCGACCAACTGGCTCAGCTGAAAGTGGGTCAGACAGTGGATGTCAATGCTGAACTCGGTAGCACCGACAATAAAGCTTGCAAAGGAACCGTGACCTGGATTTCAGCCAAGTCTGAATTCACACCCAAGACGATTCAAACACGAGATGAACGTGCCAATCTGGTGTATGCCGTCAAGGTGGCCGTTAAAAACGATGGTATCCTGAAAATAGGCATGTACGGTGGTATTCACTTCAACAAAAAATAAAATGCCTGCCATCAAAGCAGAACATATTTTCAAGAAGTACAAGAAGGTACAGGCGCTGAACGGGGTCAGTCTGGAAGTGGACGAGGGTGAAATCTTCGGTATCATCGGTCCGGACGGAGCCGGCAAGACCACGCTGTTCCGCATCCTGACAACGCTGATCCTTGCGGATGAAGGCACAGCCACTGTCAACGGTTTCGATGTGGTGAAGGAGTATCGAAGCATCCGAGAGTGCGTGGGTTATATGCCTGGCCGCTTCTCGCTTTATCAGGATTTGACCGTGGAAGAAAACTTGAACTTTTTTGCCACTGTATTTCGCACTACTGTTGAAGAAAATTATGAGCTGATCAAGGATATATACGTGCAGATCGAGCCCTTCAAAAACCGAAGGGCAGGGGCCTTGTCCGGTGGCATGAAGCAAAAGCTGGCTTTGTGCTGTGCGCTCATCCACAAACCGACGGTACTGTTCTTGGACGAACCCACCACGGGAGTGGACCCGGTTTCCCGCAAGGAATTCTGGAACATGCTCAAGCGGTTGAAAAAACAAGGCATCGCCATTCTGGTTTCCACGCCGTATATGGACGAAGCCAGCCTTTGCGACCGCATCGCGCTTATTCAGAACGGTCAATTCCTCAAAACAGATACGCCGCAAAACATTGTCAGTGAATTCGGTACGGAACTTTGGTCGGTGCGAAGCAATCAGATGTCAAAATTATTGAAAGATCTTCGCAATCACAAAGCAGTGGATACTTGTTTTGCATTCGGCGATACGCACCACATTACATTTAAAAACGAACCGCCCTTAGAGGAGGAACTGAACGATTACCTACACGCGTTAGGTCATAAATACGTGTATATCAGACCAATTGAAGCCAATGTGGAAGACTGCTTCATGCGCCTTTCCGGTAAAACCCTGCAGTCATGAGCAAACGCGATCCCATCATCATGCCCGACGATATCGTTATTTTGGCCAAAGACCTGACCAAGATGTATGGCGAATTCACTGCAGTCGATCACATCAGTTTCGACATTAAAAAGGGTGAGATATTCGGTTTTCTAGGAGCCAACGGTGCTGGAAAAACAACAGCCATGCGCATGCTCTGCGGCCTGAGCAAATCCACTTCCGGGCAAGCTTGGGTGGCGGGTTACGACATTAACCGCCAATCGGAACAGATCAAAAAGCGCATTGGCTACATGAGCCAAAAGTTTGCCTTGTACGAAGACTTGCAGGTTTGGGAAAACATTCGCTTGTATGCTGGCATTTACGGGGTGCCTGAACGCGAAATCGGGCCCAAAACTGATGAATTGCTGCATCGCTTAGGCTTTGAAAGTGAGAAGTATAGCTTAGTAAAATCCCTGCCGTTGGGCTGGAAGCAAAAACTCTCGTTTTCGGTGGCTATTTTCCATGAACCCAGCATTGTTTTTTTGGATGAACCCACCGGTGGGGTCGATCCAGCCACCAGGCGGCAATTCTGGGAACTAATCTACCAGGCTGCCGACCGTGGCATCACCGTTTTCGTGACCACTCACTACATGGACGAAGCCGAGTATTGCGACCGGGTTTCCATCATGGTGGACGGCCGCATCGAAGCCTTGGACAGTCCGGGAAATCTCAAAAAGGCATACATTGCCAAAAATATGGACGAAGTGTTTCACCAATTGGCCAGAGGAGCCCGAAGAAAAGCATAATATGGAAAATTCGAATCTGCTTAAAGCCCGCGAGAACTGGACTTTCTTCATGGCATTCGTCCGGAAGGAATTCCACCATATTTTCAGGGACAAAACCAGCATGTTTATTTTGCTGGTCATGCCCATCCTGATGCTGGTGTTGTTTGGCTATGCCCTCAATACCGAGGTGAAGAATTCCAAAATTGCGGTGTACGATCCTTCGCACGACGAAGTAACCCGTGCCATGGTGGAGAAACTGCAGATCAACAACTACTTTATCCTTCATAAAGTATTGAACAGCGCATCCGAGGCTGAAAAGGCCTTCCAGAGTGGCGAAGTGTCCATGGTCGTCGTTTTCAGCGATCATTTTTACGAAAACCTGCTGCATGGCGGTTATGCGCAAATCCAGTTGCTGGCCGACGGAAGCGATCCGAATACGGCCAACATCATTACCTCTTACGCAACGAACATCCTGTCAGGGTATCAGATGGAATTGATGAAAACCGACAAGATTCCTTACCTGATCACGCCTGAAATCAAGCTGCTATACAACCCGTCCATGGTGGCTGCCTACAATTTCGTCCCAGGTGTGATGGGCATGATCCTTCTGCTCATCTGCGCGATGATGACCTCCGTTTCCATCACCCGTGAAAAGGAGCGGGGCACGATGGAAGTGTTGTTGGTTTCTCCGATGAAACCCTTGTATGTCATTCTCTCCAAGGCTGTTCCATATTTCTTTCTGTCGCTGGTGAATCTGGCCACGATCCTGCTCATCGCTTATTTCATCATGCATGTACCCATTGCTGGCAGTTTGTTTTGGCTCATCATGATCTCGCTGGTTTATATTTTCGTTTGCCTGACGCTTGGCTTGTTGATTTCTACCATGGTTGAAACCCAGATGGCGGCTCTCATCATTTCAGCCATGGGGCTGATGATGCCGGTCATGTTGATGTCCGGCATGATGTTCCCCACCGAAAACATGCCAGTCTATATTCGGTGGATTGCAGATGTCATTCCTGCCCGATGGTACATTGAAGCCATTCGGAAACTCATGATCATGGGGCTTGGCTTTTCGGCCATCATTCAGGAATTATCCGTTTTGGTTGGTATGGGCATTGTATTGATTATCATTAGTTTGCGTAAATTTAAAATCCGTTTGGAATGATACTGAAATACCTGGTGGAAAAAGAGTTCAAGCAACTCCTGCGGAATCCCATCATTCCGAAATTCATTTTAGTCTTTCCCTTTTTTATGCTGCTTCTTTTGCCACAGGCAGCAAACTTTGAGGTAAAGGATTTGGAATTGTGTGTCGTGGACAACAACCATTCACCTTATTCGGAACGGTTGGTCCATCAGGTCACAGCATCCGGTTATTTTCACCTTAGCAAGGTGGCCGGAACGTATCAGGAAGCTTTGGCGAGTGTCAATAAATATGAATCGGATATTATCCTGATGATACCGCCCAGATTTGAACAAGACCTGATCCGGGAACAGGAAGCCAAGGTGATGATTATCCCCAATGCCGTCAACGGTATCAAAGGTGGCTTGGGCAGCGCCTATCTGGCCAGCATCGTCGGCGATTTCAACCGTGACATCCGTGCGGAACTCCTCCCTGCTGGCCAAACGCCTAAGCTTTCCGGCATTGACGTCACCCGTATTTTCAAGTTCAATCCAAAACTGACCTACAAATACTTCATGGTACCTGCCATCATGGTGATGCTGTTGGCCCTGATTACTGGGTTCCTGCCGGCTTTCAACATCGTGGCAGAAAAGGAAGCGGGTACCATCGAACAGTTGAACGTCACACCGGCCAGCAAGTTCAACCTCATCATCGCCAAACTGATTCCGTTTTGGACCATCGGTTTTATAGTACTGAACATCTGTTTCGGAGTGGCCTGGTTGTTTTACGGCATGTTGCCAGTTGGCAGCGTATTGACGATTTATCTGTTTGCACTGGTCTTTGTGCTGGCTTTTTCGGGGTTGGGACTGGTTATTTCAAACTATGCCAATACAATTCAACAAGCGGTGTTCATCATTTTTTTCTGTATCATCACGTTTATTTTCATGAGTGGCATGTATACGCCCGTGGACAACATGCCGCAATGGGCGCAATACATCAGCGACATCAGTCCGTTGAAATATTTTATCCAGGTGATGCGGTTGGTCTATCTCAAAGGCAGTGCCACAGCAGAATTGCTTCAGCCAATGCTGGCGCTATTGAGTTTCGCCCTGATCTTCAATACTTGGGCTGTTCTGAGCTACAGGAAAAGCAATTAATAAAGGAGGCTCTCAAACTGTCCGGAAAGCGAACTGTAGGGAAGCGTCGTACCCGAGGTTGACATCGACGAACGGGTGCGGGGAACACGAAGAGTCCGGCAAAACAATTTGTGACGGCTCGCAGAGACTAGCAAATCGTGCCGGAGTCGAGCGTTCACAAGCCCGGACTAGTGGAGGCCAAGGGTATAACGCTGGACGAAAGGGAGCGTCGTTCATCATTGCAAAAAGGGCAGCTGAAATCAGATTTCAACCACCCTTTTCTATCATTGGAGTTTATGTGCTACGAATTAAAAGCCACCACCGCCGCCGAAGCCACCGCCGCCACCGCCACCGCGACGATCGCCACCGCCACCACCGCCACGCATGCCACCACCGCCACGGAACATGTCACCCGCATTGGCGCCTCCGCCGAAGCTGGCAAGACGATACGAGAAGCTCAGGATAAAGTAAGAGGTCAAAATATTGGAGCGGCTCAATGTTCTGGAATTGTCACCGACGCTTTCAAATACACTCAGTTTTTGTTGCAGAATGTCATTTAGTTTAAGAGACACCGTTCCTTTTTTATTGAGTACAGATTTGTCTATGGATGCATTCCAAACCCATTCATCTTTATTGACTAAACTGGAATAACCTTGACGAGTCGTATAATTCAAATCATTGGAAATGGTCCAACTATATGGTAAGTGCAAGTTTAGATTGCCCGAAGCCGTATAATCCACCAATACCTGATCTATGTTTCCATTTAGGTTGTTTTGAGTATTTCTTGCGTTTGCTGTTCCACGCAATCCAACTTCTACAACGTCTGTCGTAAAAGTAAGGTTTATACTTTCATTTATCCCTGCGGTTATTGATTTGCTGAGAAGTCCCATCTGCAAGTCACCGTTTGGAAGATAAGCGCTCTCTGTTTCTCCAATAGTTTTTGAATAACCAAAACGCTGCCCGTAGTTGGCAGAGGTTGCCGTACTGAATTGCAGCCGTTTTTGAATGATCGGCATATTGAACATGATGTTCGCATTGGCCGAAAATGGAGCATTCGTGGAATTAACTGTTTGATTGAATCTTTTACTAGTTGAATTATAAATAGTGTTGCTTACCAATGCATCTAAAGTGTAGGTTCCGTTCAATCCCAAACTTAAGGATGAAAGACGTTCTTGATTGAATGACGAGTACATGAGTTCCAATCGGTGTTCGAAAGAAGGGTTCAATCTTGGGTTTCCAATAGACTCGTTTCTTAAATTGTTGGTCTTGACCGGTTGCATTTGGTCAATACTGGGTTGTGAAGTACGGCCTCGGTATTGCAGACGTGCAAATTGTTTGCGTCCGAAATTGTAGCGAAACTGGGCGGAAGGGGCAAAATTCAAAACTTCGTTCGGTCTGTATAGTGTCTCAGCATTCAGATAGTTTGTCGTACTGTATGTTTGAGATGGTTCTGCTTTGGCACCGATCATATAACTGTAGGACTGGGCTTGGTGTCTGTAGCTCAGTTCAAGTGATTCGCTGTAGAACGAATTTTCAAAACTATTGCTGTATGCTGAATCAAGGTCGTTATAGCTTCCGTCACCATTCAAGTCGTTGTATTGAAAACGGTCTGATGTCCTAAGATTGGCTGAAAAAGATGCGGCCACTTCCAAAAAGTTTTTTAAGTCCCACAACGGTTCCACAAAAGATACCCTTACATCAGCGTTATATGAATTTGACTTGTTCTCCGTGCGTTGATCGATGGTTGTGTCACCCAATATCGTATATCTTTTAGAATAGCTTGTACCAGTGCCGTTGGAGTTGCTCAGACCTCCACCTAAATTCATTGTGAATGTCCGCCCTTTTTTTACGGCTGATTTCCGATTGTAGATGAAACGTAAACTTCCGTCCATTCCATTTGAAAGGCCAGTATTGGAATATGTTCCCCAACTCGTGGAGTCGCCTTCCGTCAAGTCAAGGCTATTATTGGATGAATTAGAATTGCTATTATTATATCCTAAGGAAGGTTGAATGATCAATGTACTTAGAGTGTCAATATTCCATTCCATCTCAAGACGAAGATTGGCAGAATTGTTTTCATTAAAACCATTATTGATACTGTTGGTTGTCTTTGTCACACCTTTTTGATAATTATCGGTCAAAGAAGAGGATTCGGACGTATTGGTCAAGTGGGTGTAGGAACCGTTTCCACCAACCTTCAGCGTCTTGGAAAGTTCAGAGTTGTTGTTGACACCTATGTTTTGTGTTTCAATCAGACCACTGCCACCACCGGACATACCACCGCGACCTCTTCCACTGCGCATGTTGTTGACATTGTTTGCTCCGGCAATCAAGGTAGTCATGGCATTACCACTCATAAAGTTTAAAAAGCTGTTGGCATCGTAGCGGAAACCACCATCTTTGTCTGCTCCGGCACCTGCTGCGACATTTCCAAAAACGCCTTTCTTGCGGTTTGCTTTGATTGTCAAGTTGATGATTCTTTCGGTATTGTCATCTTCGAAACCCGTCAACCTTGACATCTCAGATTTCTGATCGATGACCTGTACTTTGTCCACCATGTCCACTGTAAAGTTTTTTGTTGCCATGGTCACATCGCCTTCAAAGAATTTTTTACCGTCCACCCGGACTTTTTTGATGACTTCGCCATTCACCGTAACTTGACCGGCTGCGTCAACCGAGACGCCGGGCAGTTTCTTTAGAAGGTCTTCAACCACTGCATTGTCAGCAAGTTTGAAAGCGGCTGGATTGTATTCGATCGTATCACCCCTGACAGCCATTTGAGCATTCATGCCACTCACGACCACTTCTCTCAAATCCTTTTGAGTTTCAGTCATATAGATGGGTTTCAGCAGCACATTCTTATCCAACATCGTGAAACTTCTGGTCGCATTCGTAAAACCCAGAAAGCGGACTTCTATAATGTAATTTCCGTTTTTGACACGGGGTAGGGAAAATTCGCCCCTATAGTCAGTGAAGCAACCCTGTATCAGGCTGGAATCCTTGGCATTGAGTAATCGGATTGTTGCTGACTCGATGAGCGCTTCGTCCTTTTTTTCCTGTACTTTTCCTTGAACGGACTTTTGAGCAAACGCACTGATGCTGAGGAAGGTCAACAATAAGAGAGTAGTCGTTTTTTTCATAAATGTTATGAGTGAATGGTATACTTTTTGTAATAATAACGTTGGTTTGATGGGTGGACCCCTGTATGGTTTAATATCTATCGGTTAAAAATGAAAATTATTCGGTGAATGACGGTTTTCCATTATATTTGCAACGGTTTGCCTTTTTTGCCGAATGAAACAAATTTTAAGGTCTTTTGGGTTCTTTTTGCCGGTAAACCGTATATAATAAGCGTACATTACTGATCGCATCTGAGAATCATTCAATTTTTATAAAAATGAAAACAAATTACGAAATCCGTTACGCCTCGCATCCGGCTGATGCCAAAAGTTACGACACCGCCAGACTCCGCAAGGAAATGCTTATTGAAACGCTGTTCACTGCCAACGAAGTGAATATGGTCTATACCATGTACGACCGCATGGTGGTGGGTGGAGCAATGCCTGTCGGCGAAAGCCTGCAGCTAGAAGCCATCGATCCGCTCAAGGCTCCCTGCTTCCTGCATCGCCGTGAACTGGGCATCTTCAATGTCGGTTTGGGTGAAGGCATTGTGAAAGTGGGTGACCAAACATACGAACTGAATTACAAAGAAGCCTTATATATAGGTGCAGGTGACCGCGAAGTCTATTTCGAAAGCAAGGATGCCAGCAAACCTGCCAAATTCTATTTCAACTCGCTGGTGGCTCATCAGACTTTTCCGGATAAAAAAATCACCAAGGCCGATGCCGTTTGCGTGGAACTGGGTGCCATGGAAGGTGCCAATCACCGTTTCGTCAATAAAATGATTGTCAATCAAGTGCTTCCTACCTGCCAATTGCAGATGGGCATGACCGAGTTGGCTCCGGGCAGTGTCTGGAATACCATGCCTGCACACATCCACAGCCGTCGCATGGAAGCTTATTTCTATTTTGAAGTACCCGAAGGAAATGCTGTTTGTCATTTCATTGGTGAACCGACCGAAAGCCGTCACATCTGGATGAAGGGCGATCAGGCTGTATTCTCTCCCGAATGGTCCATCCATTCCGCCGCTGCCACTTCCAACTATACCTTCATCTGGGGCATGGGTGGTGAAAACCTCGACTACGGCGATCAGGATTTCTTCAAGCATACTGAATTACGTTAACTTTTAACACCTATAATAATGAGTACATTTTCCCTAAAAGGCAAAGTTGCCTTGATCACCGGTGCCTCCTACGGCATTGGCATGGCCATTGCCAAAGCGTACGCTGAAGCCGGCGCCACCATTGTTTTCAACGACATCAAGGCTGAACTGATCGAAAAAGGCCTCGATGAATATAAAAGCTGTGGCATCAAAGCACACGGTTATGTTTGCGACGTCACCAACGAAGACCAGGTAAACGCCATGGTTGCGCAAATTGCTGCAGAAGTAGGCACCATCGATATTCTGGTGAACAACGCCGGTATCATCAAGCGCATTCCAGCCGTGGATATGACTGCTGAGGAATTCCGCCTGGTCATCGACATCGACTTGACTGGTCCATTCATCGTAGCCAAGGCAGTTGCTCCGGCCATGATCGAAAAGAGAGCCGGCAAAATCATCAATATTTGCTCCATGATGAGCGAGCTTGGACGCGAAACGGTTGCTGCATACGCTTCAGCCAAGGGTGGTCTGAAAATGCTGACCAAGAACCTGGCTTCCGAATGGGGCGAATTCAACATTCAGGTAAACGGCCTTGGCCCGGGTTACATTGCTACGCCGCAAACCGCTCCGTTGCGCACGCCTGGTCATCCGTTCAACGATTTCATCATCGCCAAAACGCCGGCTGCCCGTTGGGGTACACCCGAAGATTTGACCGGCCCTGCCGTTTTCCTTGCTTCCGGTGCGTCCGATTTTGTGAATGGACACATTCTTTATGTAGACGGCGGTATTCTAGCGTACATAGGAAAGCAACCAAAATGAAAAAGTTTTTGCTGATAGCGCTTTGCGCATTGTTGATGTGGTCTTGCAACGGAAAGGTGGAGGTTTCGGTCTTCAATAATTCGGACGTGGACCGTGTAAACGAAACGGTTGAGCTATGTTTGTGCGAATTGACTGGTTTTGATGCCAAAAAGCTGGTGGTGCTCAATGGGGAAGGGAAACAAGTTCCTTCACAGATGCTATACCGAGGAACCGACAAGGCTCAAAGCTTGATTTTCCAGGTGACGTTGGCAGCAGGCAAACAGGAAGTATTCGTTTTAAAAGAAGGTACGCCCGAAGTCTACCCATCCAAAACATTTGCCCATTTTGTGCCCAAACGCAAGGACGATTTCTCCTGGGAAAACGACCGCATTGCTTTCCGCATGTACGGGCCGAAATTGGCTCCTGAAAATCCGAGCAACGGAGCCGACGTCTGGTACAAACGGACCGAAGCGCTGATAACAGACAAATGGTATACAGACGACTTAACCGGAAAACAATCCTACCATGAAGACCATGGTGAGGGGTTGGACTGCTATAAAGTGGCTCATACGCTTGGTGCAGGCAGTATTTGCCCGTATTCCAACGATTCCCTTTGGGTAGCAAACTATTTCGATCGTTACAAAATCCTTGACAATGGTCCCCTTCGTTCGACCTTCGTGCTTTTCTATGATCATATTGCTTATCAGGGAAAAATGCTGAAAGCTGAATTCGTGGTTAGTTTGGACGCCGGTTCCAATCTGAACGAGGTTCGGGTGCGTTATACCGGTGACACCACCGAAATGCGTTTGGCTGCTGGTATTTACTTGCATGATTCCTTACAAAGCCTGAATGTGAATCAAGATCTGTCAACCATCGGTTATGCCGAAGACTTGATGTCTGAAAGCAAAAAACCTGTTCCAGCCGGTCGTGGCTATACAGGCGTTGTTTTCCCCGGCAGTTGGCAGGAGTCAAAAAAGCTATCCGGTCATGAAGTCGGGATTGTCAACTATACGATAGGAGAGGAGTTCCAATACTATTTCGGAGCAGGTTGGAACAAACACGGCTTTGCCACCGATAAGGATTGGTTCAATTATTTAAACAACAAAAAGGCAGCTTTGCTGCAACCGTTGAAAATCAAGATCCTGAAATAAAATTCACTCTCAAAGTAAGAAAACCCGGTTTTGCCCTGTGCGACTCCGGGTTTTTTAATTTAATATGTTGTATAACATATATTCAAAAAGACGATACGTGGAAATAAGGGTTAATTTTACACCAATTATTCAAAAAACCTTCCTAAAACCTTTTACATTATGAAGAAACTTTTGGTATTAGCCTCATTAGCAATAACTTTAGTAATGACGGGCTGCTCAAAGTCTGCCCAGTCTTTGTCCGGATTGAACCGTAAAGATTTCCAAACGGAGATTGACGGCAAGAAAAATGACCTGTACATTCTGAAGAACAAAAACGGCATGGAAGTGTGCATGACCAACTTCGGTTCGCGCATCGTTTCCATCTGGGTTCCCGACAAAAACGGAAAGTTCGGAGATGTAGTTTTGGGTTTCGATTCCATCGGAGGATACTTGAACAACAAATCCGACTTCGGTGCATTCATCGGTCGTTATGGCAACCGTATTGCTAAGGGTAAATTCACCTTGGACGGTAAGGAATACCAACTTTCGACCAATAATTTCGGTCACAGTCTACACGGTGGAGTCAAGGGTTTCCAATATCACATGTTCGACATCAAGCAATTGAGCGACACGGCTTTGGAAGTTTCCTACGTTTCAGCCGACGGCGAAATGGGTTTCCCCGGTACCTTGACTTCAAAAGCTGTTTATACACTGACTTCAGACAATGCCATTGATATCAGCTACACTGCCACAACGGACAAACCGACCATCGTCAACCTCACCAACCATTCGTATTTCAACCTGACCGGCGATCCTAAAAAGGATATCCTGGGCCACGTGATGTGCATCGATGCCGACGGTTTCACCCCTGTTGACACGACGTTCATGACCACCGGAGAAATTACTCCGGTATGTTGCACGCCTATGGATTTCCGCAAACCAACCAAGATTGGTGAACGGATCAATAATTTTGATTTCGTACAATTGAAGAACGGCAACGGCTACGACCACAACTGGGTGCTCAACACCAAAGGAAATGTCAGCGTTCCTGCCTGTTTTGTAGTTGAACCCGAAAGTGGCCGTACTCTGACTGTTTACACCAGCGAACCCGGTGTTCAGGTATATACAGGCAACTTTCTGGATGGTAAAGTGACTGGTAAAAAAGGCATTGTTTACAACCAACGAGTTGGTCTTTGCCTCGAAACCCAGCACTATCCTGACAGCCCCAACAAGCCTCAATGGCCTACCGTTGTTGTTCGTCCGGGTCAAACGTATACCAGCCATTGCATCTACAAATTCGGTATCATGGATACTACAAAATGTCAGCAAGGTGGTTGTGAGAAGTGCAAAAGCATGACTCCTGCTCAGAAAGACAGCTGCAGCAAGGCCAATCCAGGATGCTGCAAAGACAAGGCTGCATGCAGCAAAGATCAGTCCGGTTGTTGCAAAGACATGACTTGCAAATCTGGAGAAGGTTGCAAAAAAACGGAAGCCTGCAAAATGGCAACATCCGACAAAAAAGGCCCTGCTAAAAAATGAGCGCCAACTTCTACAGTGAACAATCCCGGTTCCTGGTCGCGGTCGATTGCATCATCTTTGGTTTCTCTGAGGGAGAGCTGAGTTTGTTGCTCCTGAAGCGCAGCATGGAACCTGCTCTTGGATGCTGGTCTTTACCCGGAGGTTTCGTCAAGGAGCATGAAAGTGCCGAAGAAGCCGCTACCCGCGTATTATCCCTGCTAACCGGGCTAGACCAGCTGTACATGGAACAACTGAGGATTTTCACTGAAGAACAACGCGATCCCGGAGAACGGGTGCTGTCCATTGCTTACTACGCACTGGTCAACGTAGAAGATTATGATCGCGAACTGGTTCAGCAACACAATGCTTACTGGCGGAACATCAACGACTTGCCCGAGTTGATCTTCGATCACGACGACATGGTTCGTTCCGCTCTGAAGCGTCTGCAACGAAAAGCCTCCACCGAACCGGTCGGTTTCAACCTCTTGCCTGAGAAATTCACAGTTCCGCAACTACAGGCTTTATACGAAGCCATTTATGGAAGAAGCATCGACAAACGGAATTTCCGGAAAAAGATTCAAACCATGGATTTCCTGGAGAAATCGGAGGAAAAGGACAAAAGCAGCTCCAAGCGTGGTGCTTTCCTTTACACCTTCAATCAGGAGCGTTACGAAAAAGCCATCAACCTAGGTTTTTCTTTTACACTTTGATTTTTTTAGAATCAACGGGTTGGTTTCTTGTTCTCTGTTTTATAAAGTGTATCATTTACAATTAATTAGCATGCCATGGATTTAGCAGCTCTTAAAAAAGTCGTGTTCGATGCCAATATCGAATTGGTGAAACACGGACTTGTCATATTCACCTGGGGTAATGTCAGTGCCATCGACCGTGAAAAAGGCATCATCGTGATCAAGCCTTCAGGCGTTTCCTACGACGAAATGAAAGCCGAACAGATGGTGGTCATCGATATGAACGGCAAAGTGTTGGAAGGCACTCTGAAACCTTCTTCCGACACCGCCACGCACTTGGAACTCTACAAGGCATTTCCGGAAATAGGAGGGGTGGTTCATACCCACTCCACCTATGCAACTGCTTGGGCTCAGGCTGGTTGCGACATTCCCAACATCGGAACCACACATGCCGACTATTTCAGCCAGGAAATTCCTTGCACCCGCTCCATGACGGAAGCCGAAATGGCCGAATACGAAAAAGAAACAGGCACGGTCATCATCGAACGTTTCAAAGGAATGAATCCAAACCATGTGCCTGCCGTACTGGTGAAGAATCACGGTCCGTTCTCTTGGGGCAAGGATGCCCACGATGCCGTTCACAACGCCGTCGTCATGGAACAAGTAGCCAAGATGGCTTACATCGCTCTTGGCGTAAACCCGAACCTAACCATGAACCCCTTGCTCATCAAAAAACATTTCTTCCGTAAACATGGCCCAGACGCCTATTACGGTCAAGGTTAATCAAATCATTTTAATCACTTAATACATACAATTATGAATTTCAAAGATTTAGAAGTTTGGTTTGTCACTGGTGCCCAGCTGTTGTACGGAGGCGATGCCGTCGTTCACGTGGACGCTCATTCTAATGAAATGGTCAAGGGACTGAATGATTCAGGAAACTTGCCCGTCAAGGTCGTTTATAAAGGTACTGCCAACTCTTCTGCTGAAGTATCCGAAATCATGCGTGCTGCCAACGGCGATACCAAATGCATCGGTATCATCACTTGGATGCACACTTTTTCACCTGCCAAAATGTGGATTCACGGTTTGATGGATTTCAAGAAACCCTTGCTCCACCTCCATACCCAGTACAACGAAACCATTCCTTGGAATGAAATCGACATGGACTTCATGAACCTCAACCAAAGTGCTCATGGTGACCGCGAATTCGGTTTCATCACCAGCCGTCTGCGCAAACCCCGCAAAGTGGTTGTCGGTTACTGGAAAGACAAATCCACCCACGAAAAAATCGCAATCTGGATGCGCGTTTGTGCTGCTTGTGAGGATGCACAAAACATGCGCATCATTCGTTTTGGTGACAACATGAACAACGTTGCTGTAACCGACGGTGATAAGGTTGAAGCCGAAATCCGTCTGGGTTACCACGTGGACAATGCGCCAATCGCCAAACTTGTTCCTTTTGTAAATGGTGTGACCGAAGCTGAAATCGATGCACTGGTTGCTGAATACGAAAAACTGTACGACTTTGCTGCCAATGCTGCCAAGGGTGGCAAAGATCACAAAGTTGTTCGCGGTGCTGCTGCTCAGGAAATCGGCCTGCGTCGTTTCCTCGAAGCAAAGGGTGCCAAAGCGTTCACCACCAGCTTCGACGAACTAGAGGGCATGACACAGCTGATGGGCTTCGCTTCGCAGCGTCTGATGGCCGAAGGTTACGGTTTCGGTGCCGAAGGCGACTGGAAAACCGCTGCCATCTGCCGCACTATGTGGGTGATGGCTCAAGGCCTACCCGGTGGCTGTTCTTTCCTCGAAGACTACACCCTCAACTTTGACGGTGCCAAGAGCTCCATCCTTCAGGCCCACATGCTTGAAATTAGCCCTGAAATCGCCGCCAAGAAACCCCGCGTGGAAGTTCATTTCCTCGGCATCGGCGATGCTGGTACCTGCGCCCGTCTGGTATTCCAGTCCCATGATGGCGAAGGAATCGCTTGCACCATTGTGGACATGGGCAACCGTTTCCGTATGATATGCAGCGACGTTGAAGTGATCAAACCCAAAGACCTGCCCAAACTTCCCGTTGCCTGCGCACTCTGGATTCCGATGCCCAACTTAGAAGTGGGTGCCGGTGCCTGGATTACTGCCGGTGGAACGCACCACTCCAGCTTCTCCTTCTCCCTGACCAAGGAATATATGGAAGACTATGCCGAAATCGCCGACATCGAATTGCTGCTCATCGACAAGGATACCACTATGCGCGGTTTCAAACAGGATATCCGCAACAACGAAGTGTATTACATGTTGAATAAAGCCCTCCGCTAGACTATGAGCAAATATGTAATCGGATTGGATTACGGTACCGACTCAGCCCGCGCCTACATCGTAGACGCGGCAACAGGTGCCGAACAGGGAACCGCTGTTAAACAGTATCCTCGCTGGGCCAAAGGCCTGTATTGCCAGCCCACTGCCAACCAATACCGCCAGCACCCCGCGGATTACGTGGAGTGTTTGGAAGGTGCTGTGAAAGAAGCACTTGCAAAGTGTGATCCTTCTGTGGCTGCCAACGTCGTCGGTCTGTCCTTCGACACAACCGGTTCCACCCCGGTATTCACGGACAAAGCAGGTACTCCGCTAGCTTTGCTGCCCGAATTCGCTGAAAACCCCAACGCCATGTTCGTGCTGTGGAAAGACCACACCGGCATCAAAGAAGCAGCTGAAATCAACGAACTCTGCGCCAAATGGGATATTGACTACACGTCGTACGAAGGTGGCATCTATTCATCCGAGTGGTTCTGGGCCAAGGTACTCCACGTGCTTCGTGTAGATGCAAAGGTTCGTTACGCTGCTTACTCCGTTGTGGAACATTGCGATTGGCTGCCCGCTTTGCTTTGCGGTGACACTACGCCCGAAAAGGTGAAACGTAGCCGTTGTGCCGCCGGTCACAAGGCCATGTGGTTGGAAAAATGGGATGGTTTACCCTCCGAAGCTTTCCTGACCAAATTGGATCCTTTGTTGGCTGGATACCGTGAACGTTTGTATCGCGATACTTTTGCCAGTGATACCAAAATTGGTTACCTGACCGAAGAATGGGCCAAACGCCTTGGATTGACCACGAAAGTGGCAGTCGGTGTCGGCGCTTTCGACTGTCACATGGGTGCTGTAGGTGCTGAAGCTACTCCAAACACCTTGGTTCGCGTTATCGGTACCTCTACTTGCGACATCCTGCTTTCTTCCTACGATGAAATCGGACACAAACTGGTTCGAGGAATTTGCGGTCAGGTTGATGGTTCTGTTGTTCCCGGCTTGATCGGTCTGGAAGCTGGTCAGTCCGCTTTCGGCGACGTCTATGCTTGGTTCAAGCGCATCATGGCATGGCCCATCGAAGAACTCATCGGCAAATCCACTCTCATCGACGAAGCGACAAAACAGAAGCTTATAGACGAAGCCATGGATAAAATCATTCCGGTTTTGTCAGAACAAGCTGCAGCCATCGATCCAAAAGACAGTATGGTCATTGCAACAGACTGGATGAACGGACGTCGTACGCCCGATGCCAGCCAACTAGTTAAAGGCAGCATCACGGGTCTGACCCTTGGTACTACAGCACCCATGATGTTCCGTGCTTTGGTGGAAGCCACAGCATTCGGCTCCAAAGCAATCACCGACCGCTTTAAAGAGGAAAAAGTGAACATTGAAAGTGTTATCGGTATCGGTGGTATTTCCCTGAAATCCCCGTTCGTGATGCAAACGATGGCCGACGTACTAAACATGCCCATCAAGGTTGCCAAGAGCGACCAGGCCTGTGCCTTCGGAGCAGCCATGTTTGCCGCCGTCGTTGCCGGAGTCTATGAAAAAGTGGAAGATGCTCAAAAGGCGATGGGTCAAGGCTTTGCCAATGAATACCTGCCGAACCCCGATGCAGTCAAGATGTATGCTGAACTCTACACAGCGTATCAGAAACTCGGACAGATCACTGAAGAAACATTTTATAAGACGCTTTGACCAAATAATCGATAAAAAATGGGCTGGATTCGTAAGGATTCAGCCTTTTTTTTTTTTTTTGCATTTTTTTTGCAGAAATTGTTGTTTTGAGACTCAATTGATGAAATGTGTACTTATGTTTGTAACATCCTAAACGAACGCACCCTACCCATGAAAAAATCTTTTACATGGACGATCAGTCTATTCCTGACCATCAGTATGGTCTTTTCACAATCTCCGATGAGTGTCGAGTATCTCCCAACGATGAGCATGACCAGATGCTCTCAAGGAATGATGGTGCCATCGGACAACAAATTCGTTGTCATTGGTGGGCATACGGAAGGGTTTCTGATAACACAGACTGCTGAAGTGTTCAATAACACGCCTTCAGCCTGGCAAACAAAAACGTCGGTTACTACCCACGATATGCCCTTTATGGCTAAACTGAGCAATGGTACGTATTTGATCGGTGGAGGTAGTTCAATGGCCTCTGGTGTAGGACAGTCGGCTACCTGCGAAATATACGATGGAGCCACTGATGTAACCAGTGCTGCTGCATCAATGTTCGTTGCAAGGACCAATGCATCTGCAGCTACGCTCAAAGACGGTTCAGTCCTGGTTTGCGGAAACTGGTATGCGCCGGCGAACGGATGCGATTTGTATGTACCGAGTTCGAACCAGTTTGTACCTACGGGACCATGTATGGTACAAAGAGCTTTGCCAGTGGTCATTCCAACGGACGATGGTGGAGCCTTGGTTCTTGGCTCTATGGGACCTTATGGTGAAAAACTCGCCAATGGTTTTGTGGAAAAATACAACAAAATGTTCAATTCGTTTCAGCCGATGCCTGATGTTTTGTCAAACGGCAAGCGATTATGGGGTATCAACTGCGGTCAACCCTCTTTTACGTATCAACGTCAGTTGGCTAATGGAAAATATGCTTTGCTCGATTATGATGATGCAACGAACATCCGCATCATCACCATCAATCCTGCCAATTCCATGTTGGAGGAACTGGCCCTTGGAGTGCCAATTCCGCTTACGGATGAAGATGGCATCAGTTATGGATGCAACCGCAATCTGATGATAGACAAAACCAACAATTTGATTCACCTAGTTCAGGTTGGAACATCCGGTAGTACGTACAATTTAAGGCTTGTCACCATAAATTTGAACGTCAATTCCGTACAAGCAGCCAAGCTTTCCGGTTTCGACTTCAATGTGGGGTCTTCTGTCATGGAAGTACTTGCGGACGGTCGGATTCTCTTTACCGGCGGAAACAAACCCGATAACTTTACGTTGTCCAAAAAAGCGTTTATTGTGACTCCAGCTACCTATGCACCGGCTTCGGGCATTCAAATGACACCGATGTCTGTGAGCTATTTGCCAGATTTGGCAAATTCCAGAGGCGCTCAGGGTATGATTGTGCCCAATCAGGATAAGGTTGTCGTAATTGGTGGACATACAGAAGGGTTCAATCTGACCAATGTCATCGAAATCTTAAACCTCAAAACCACTTCAGGTAGTTGGCAAGCACTTTCACCAGTCACTTCACACGATATGCCATTCATGGCTCGACTAAATGATGGTAAATTTTTGATTGGTGCTGGTTGTTCGATGGATTGGGGTGTCGGCCAGTTGGCCACATCCGAAATCTTTGATCCTTCGACCAATCTTTTCTCAGCAACAGCCAATATGAACGTGGCCAGAACCAATGCTTCCGCCGTCACATTGAAAGACGGTCGTGTATTAGTGATGGGAAACTGGTATGCATCTGCCAGTACAGGCGAAGTTTATAATCCTGTTTCCAATACCTACACGGCAACTGGTACTGTCACCTATGAACGGGCAGTGCCCATTATCATACCAACTAACGATAATGGCGCCCTGGTATTCGGAAATTTCGGCACGTACGGAGGATTTAATGCAACTGGTTTTTTGCAAAAATACGATGCAACGACCAACTCCTTTAGTGCCTTGCCTGATGTCTTGTCTAACGGTAAGCCCATGCTTGGACTGCTTTGCGGACAGCCAATTATGTCGTATCAACGACAACTGGCCAATGGTAACTATGTGATGCTCGACATGGCTTCTACTGCTCAATTGATATCGGTCAACCCGTCCACGGGGGTACTTGATGAAATACCCATCAGCCAAACGGATTTATTGATGGAAAACAGTGTGCAATACAATTGTAATCGGAATCTGATGATTGACAAGCAGCGAAACTTGATTCATCTGATTCAATCGACAGGAACAGCGCCCTATTCGTTGAGGATTGTTACGTACAACCTGAACAACGGGACAACCAATGCCTCTAAATTGGAGAATTTTGATTATTTCGTGGCGAGTTCCGTCATGGAAGTCTTGTCAGATGGGAGAATCCTTTTTACCGGTGGAAACAAACCCGATAATTTCACCTTGTCGAACAAGGCTTTTATCGTGACTCCTGCTACGTATTCGCCAAACGCCTTGACGTATCCTAAAATGTCAGAGATTTATGCTGTCTGGGACCTTAAGGGTCAAGCAATTTCATTGTCACAGGAGATTTTGGGAGCGACACTCTACAACTTGAGCGGTCAGGTTGTCCTTCATTTTGGTCGGGGGCATTATTTTCCGGTCAAAAACTTACCTTCCAGTCTTTACTTATTGAAAACTATCAACGGTCAGACAATCAAGATATTCAAACGATAAATGCATTAAAACCGTTGGGTGAGGTTCATATAAACTCTGACCGAATTTCCACTGGCTTCCAACGTGCCCTCCATATCGACGGACAGCATCAGCTTTTTGGCCATTCGCCATGAAAGGCTGCATTCTACAATATTTTGCATCAGGGTGGATGTGGAGTTATTTTGGTCGTAATTGACCAACCGGTATTTAAGTTCACCATACAGTTTGCTATCCATCAAATCTCTTGATAGGGAGGCACCATATACCATGCCATTCAAGTAACTGGATTTAATATAGGTCACATCCAGGGTGCCGTAAGCATCGATCCATGGTAATTCCGTATAGGACAAGTAAGTATTGGCATTTACAGTAGGAGTGAGGTCCGATTTTGCATAGCGGTAGCCAGCAGTACCGCCCCAAACCATTTTCTTAAAGGGTCGATAGTTGAAATTAAAGCGTAATCCTTGTCTGGTTTCTTTGTCTAATATGCTGTCAATCATATTTTTAAAAGTTTCATAATAATAGATGTTCTTTCTGGCATCATACGATAAGGAAAGCGATAAATTGTTAAAAGGTTTATATCGTAAAGAGATATACGTACTAGTCAGATCGAAAGTGGATTTTGGCTGTAAATTAACCATTGTGTAGAAATCCACTTCTGCAGAAGCAAACAGGTTTAAGTTTTTAAGCAAGGCATTGCTATGCTGTAAATAGGCAAAACGCCTATCGGTTTTGAAATGATTCATCTGGTCAAAAAAAGCCAGCGAAGTTTGCATGTTTCCATTGTCCGTTTGTATGTTCTGACTTACAAACGCACCAAACTGCTGCAGATTCGGATTAAAACTGTAATTATAGTAATCAGGTCTAGAACCAGCCAGAAAACCATAGGTCATGGTCTTGTGCGTGTATTCGTATTGCAAACCATCCACGGCACCGATGTTTGCCATATTCATGTTGATCTTACGTCCAATCGTCACGGACGAGCTTTTTCCTGCCTTATAATTCACTGCCAAGCTGTAGATTTTCAAAGCATCCGAAATGCCCTTCCAACCGTTCAGCATATGGGAGAACGAAATGTTGGTTTCTGCAGAAAAGGCTGAGCTGTCAATGTTCTGAGCATTGAACGACAGGTTGTAACGAAAACGTTGGTTGTTACTAAAATGCTGATTGGACGAATCGCCTGTAAGATTAGTATAGGATGTAAGCGCAATTCTGCCGTCAAAACGAGGCTGGGGCTTCGTTTCCTTTTTAACTTGAGATACCGCATGGATAGCATCGGCATTGACAGACTTAGTAGCTTCAAGGTCATCGGAGGTTTGATGATCTGGTAAAGACTCTTCTTGGACAGGGACTTTAGCCAGTATGAACCCTGTCTCATCAATTTTCAGATTGCTTATCGGCAGACATAGACAAGAGGTGGATGATAAACTTTTAACAAGCAAAACCGGAACATTCCAACCTTTTACTTCGGAAAACAAGGTGTCACCAGCCTGAATTCCCTCTGTATTCTCAAAAGTGACATAGACGTTTTGCGAACTGCGAAACGTTATGGAACCCTTGATCATCTTTTGACCAAAAGTAAATGTCGACAGACAAATAAGAAGGAGTAGTGTCAGTTTTCTCATCGGTCTGTATTTAATCTGCTTTACCACGTGGATGACAAGACATGCAGTTTGCACTGTTGTAAGCGTAACCACCTATTCCACGGTGTTTGGAGTCCATTGATGTCTTATTATGTGCGTGACAATTCAGACAAGTGAATACGCTGTTGTTCGCGGGATTTGTGTGGCAGTCCGTGCAGGCATTCCATTGACCCTTGTGTGATCCGCTGTATATGGGGAAATACTTGCTGTCATGATCAAAATTGGCTCCTTTCCAGGAATTGATGGAGTGACAGGACTGGCATTCTTTCGAAAAACCGGAGCTGGCGTGATTCGGATTCGTTGTTGCATTGTAGTTTGCGAGGTGGCAGGAAACGCATTCCTTGGATAGTCCGAAATACGCACCACTCGCATGACATTTGATGCATTCCAGTTGATGTCCACCTTTTAACGGGAAAAAACCATGCTCGAACCCTTGCCCTGAACCATTCCATGTTCTGCCTACCATGTTGTGGCAACGATTGCAATCAGTCCCAAAGCCTGCGGTTCTGTGATTGGGAGTGGTCGTTGCTTCGTATTTGTCTCGGTGACAGCTGTAGCATTCAGTGTTGATCACTTCATACTGTTGACGTGAACCCGAAACATGGCATCGTTGGCAATCGGCATCAGCATGGGCGCCGACGAGCGGAAATCCGCTCTGATGGTGAATATCCTTTACTTTGGAACGCTTTACCAACCAGGATTCGGGCGTGTGGCAGCGTCCGCAATCGGTGCCGACCGTTTGTTGGTGAATATCGGTGTGGCATTCAGAACATTCAGACGGCGCATCCGAAAAAACAAGTGTAGGATGGCATTGTCTGCAACTGACCATTTTATGTTGGCCTATCAATGGGAATTTCGTTTTATTGTGATTAAAGTTCTCGGGTTTTACATCATTCCAGCGTTCAGTTGTATGACAATCGCTACACTTCAGCTTAAAATCCTTGCCATGCGGTGATTGCATGGCATGAATACTTAATGTAAGCAGCAGTGCGGTCATGAGTAGGGCGAGTCGATGCATCGGATGAAAGAATTCAAATCACATTTGATTCTGCAAATTTAAGGATTTTAATCGGAACTACGAATTTCCCCGTGGATGACAACTTAAACAATTGGTACTGTTGTAAACGTAACCACTTCTTCCTCGGTGTTCAGAATCCATGGACGTTTTGTTGTGCTCGTGGCACGTCAGGCAGGAGAATACAGTAAAGTTTGCCGGATTGGTGTGACATTGCGCACAGGTAGTCCACTGTCCACGGTGATTTCCGCTATAAATTGGGAAATGCTGAGTATCGTGGTTGAAGGTTGAAGTTGTCCAAACGGTAGTCGTATGACAGGACTCACAATTCGTAGGGAATTTCGCAGTGGCATGTGCCGGATTGGTCGTGGCGTTGTATTCTTTCAAATGGCAAGAGACGCAGGTAGTGGAAATGCCCGCATAACCCTGTGTATGACAAAGGTTACAAGTCACTGTCTTGTGTGCTCCCGTCAGTGCAAAGCTTGTTGCCGTATTGTGGTTGAAAGTGCTTGGTTTCCAGGCAGCATCTGTGTGGCAGGTCTGACAGTCGGAACTGAATTTTGCCAAGGTATGTGATGGATTGGTTGTCGCGTTGTAATCTTTCAGATGACAGGAAACGCAAGCCGTGGAAGTCCCTACATAACCCTGCGTATGGCATTGAATGCAGTTCAGCCCCACGTGTCCTCCTTTAAGCGGAAAAGTGGTGGACGTATTGTGGTCGAAAGTCGCACTTTTCCAATCCACCTCGTTGTGACATAGTTTGCAATCAGTTGGGAACTGTGCCGCGGCATGTGCAGGATTGGTCGTGGCGTTGTAGTCCTTGAGGTGACAGGACACGCAGGTGGTGGAAGTTCCTGCATATCCCTGTGTATGACACTGGTTGCATGTCAGCGTTTTATGCCCACCGTTCAGCGGAAAACTGGTAGCAGTATTGTGGTTAAAGGAGCTAGGCTTCCACGCGGCATCTGTATGGCAGGTCTGACAATCGTTGCTGAACCCAGCAGTCGAATGCACCGGATTGGTCGTGGCATTGTAATCTTTCAAATGGCAGGAAACACAAGCCGTGGAAGTGCCCACAAACCCCTGTGAATGGCATTGAATGCAACTTAAACCGATATGTCCACCTTTGAGCGGGAAAGTGGTGGACGTCCTGTGGTCGAACGTTGCACTTTTCCAATCCACCTCATTGTGGCACATCTTGCAGTCCGTTGGGAACTGTGCCGCCGCATGTGCAGGATCGGTTGTAGCATTGTAGTCTTTCAAATGGCAAGACACACAGGCTGTGGCAGTTCCTGCAAAACCCTGTGTATGACACTGGTTGCATGTCAGCGTTTTATGCCCACCGTTCAGCGGAAAACTGGTAGCAGTATTGTGGTTAAAGGAGCTAGGCTTCCAAGTAGCATCTGTATGGCAGGTCTGACAATCGGTGCTGAAACCGGCGGTCGAATGCACCGGATTGGTCGTTGCGTTGTAATCTTTCTGGTGGCAGGAAACGCAAGCCGTGGAAGTACCCACAAACCCCTGAGAATGACATTGAATGCAACTCAAACCCACGTGTCCACCTTTGAGCGGGAAAGTGGTGGACGTACTATGGTCGAAAGTCGCGGACTTCCAATCCAACTCGTTGTGGCATAGTTTGCAGTCCGTTGGGAACTGTGCTGCGGCATGTGCAGGATCGGTCGTGGCGTTGAAGTCCTTGAGGTGGCAGGAGACACAGGCTGAGGAAGTTCCTGCAAAACCCTGTGTATGACATTGGTTGCACGTCAGTGTCGTGTGCCCACCGCTCAGCGGAAAGCTGGTGGCCGTATTGTGGTTGAACGAACTGGATTGCCAGGTGGCTTCCGTATGGCAGGTCTGACAATCGGTACTGAACCCGGCTGCGGAATGCACTGGATTGGTCGTTGCGTTGTAATCTTTCTGGTGGCAGGAAATACAAGTTGTGGAAGTTCCTGCATAACCATGCGTATGGCATTGAATGCAGTTCAGACCCATATGTCCACCTTTAAGCGGGAAATTCGTACTTATATTGTGGTCGAATATCGCATTTTTCCAGTCCACTCCATCATGGCACAAATTGCAGTCTGTGGGCAACCTTGCTTCTGAATGCGATGGATTCGTTGTAGCATTATAATCTTTCAGGTGACAAGAAACACACTCCGTACTCATGGGCTCGAATCGAAGTCTGGAACCCAACTTGTGGCACTGGTTGCAGTCTACTCCCGCATGCCCCCCCACCAACGGGAAACGCGTCAAACGATGGATTTCAGTGATGTTGCCTACCATCCAGGATGTCGTGTTATGACAGCGTTCACAATCCTGTCCCAATGTTTCCTGGTGCACATCCTTATGGCAGGAAGAGCAATTCATTTTGGCATCTGTAAAAACCAACGTCGGATGACAACCTCTACAGGAAACATCCTTGTGTTGATCTTCCAGCTTAAAGGATGTCGTATTGTGATCAAACCCCTTTTCCTTAACTTTCCAGTTTTCGGTCGTATGGCAAACATTACAACTTATTTTCAGAGCATCACCGTGCGGCGATTGCCCTGACAAATGAGCTGAAATTAGCAAAACCAGTGCTATTGATGACACCTTGAGCATTCGATGCTGCTAAACTTATATTCAATGTATGTACCTCTTGAAGAAGTAGCCAACTTGTGGCATTCGGCACATGCCACATCCAGATGCGCTCCTTCCAATTTGAAACGCGAGGAATCGTGGTTGAATTTGGAATCCTTCCAACTTGTTGTCTGGTGGCAGCGTGTGCAATCCGTTTTGCCGTCCACTTCAAACTGACCCACATGTTTGTCTTTGTGACAGGAACCGCATTCGGTGGAAAGTCCTGCAAATTTCTGAACCTTAACCCCTTGCTCGTTTTTCGCATAATGGCACTCCCGGCAAGCCAGTTCCGCATGTTTGCCATCCAATTTGAAATTGGTTTGGTTGTGATCAAACGTTACGGTTCTCCAGTTCGTATCGTTGTGGCAATTCGTACAATTCACCTGTGCATAAAACTTTTCAGAAATAAAACCCTTATGCTCGTTTTTGTGGCAGTCCACACATTTATTTCCAATTTTGCGGAAATGCCAGCTGCCGTCTTTGTGATGGCAGGCAATGCAAGGCGTTGCTTCGTGTGAACCCGAGAGCTTGAATTGCGATACATTATGCCTTTCCATCGTATAGGTAGACGGTATGAACCCATCGTTGTTGTGGCATTCCGAGCAGTCGGGAGACTTTCCGATCACAGCAAATTCCCCTTTGTGAATTTCGTCCTTGTGGCAGTCCGAACACTTGCCATGTTTGATGGGCTTTGTCATGTTACCAGACGTATGACATTGCTTACATTCCAGAAGACGGTGTCGGCCGAGCAGTTTAAAATCAGTCTTGTCGTGATCGAAGGCACCTTTTAAATCCTTTATTGTTTGGAACGAAGTCTCTACGTGGCATTTTTTGCAGTCCTGTCCGAATTTGTTTTCGTGCACATCCTTGTGGCAGGCGTTGCAGTTGGCAAAGCGCAGGCCTTTGAATCCCTGGTGTGTCTTACCATTAATGACCTCCTCCTTGTGACATTCTTTGCAACTCAGCGTCGAATGTTTGCCACGCAAAGGGAATTTGGTCTTATTGTGGTCGAACGTTTTCGGGTTTTTGAAATTTTCAAAACTGTGGCATTCCGTGCAGTTGGAAGACATCTTGCCCTGATGATAATCGTCGTGGCAAGTCAGACAGGATTTGTTCAAGCCCAAGTAGGTCGTTTTCTTTTTTTTAAGCCTAAGATCAGAAATGTGTTCAGGCTGATGGCAATCCTTACATTCATTTTTAGCATGCGCACCCTTGAGCTCAAAACCTGTTTTTCGGTGGTCAAACGTATTCTTATCAAAATTGATCAGGCGAAATTTCCGGCCGTGGTGTTCGTTGTGACAGGAAAAGCAATTCTTGCCCATCACATCGGTTGAACCATGATAACCCCTTCGGGCAGCCTGATTGTTGCGAATTTCCGGATGGCAGGCCAGACAATTCGCATTGGTCACCTTATTACCAACCGAATGGCATTTCGTACAATTGCTGACACCTTCCAAATAGGCATGCGCATTGCTCAGGTCACCCGGTGAAATCTGGGAAGACACAGTAAATAGGCAAAGCAGAAATGCCGAAAGGGTGGCAATACGTTTATACATTTAATTTTTAAGAATGGTTTCGCCACGTTTGGTAGAAAAATTGATCCCAACTTTTTTCAAAAAATCGATGGGGAGCTCTCCACCTGCAAAGATATAGACTAAATCGTTCTCCAATTCACAAATTTCATCCGATTCGTCCATCTTATAGCGTATCTGATGTTCATCGATGGAGATCAGATTGGAATTGAACAAGACAGGAATACGTCCGGACTTAATAGCCTCACTGATCTTGCGGGCATTGCCAGCCTTGATGCGGTTGAATGCTTCACCTCGGTAGGAGAGGACCACCTCATTAGTATCAGCCAGCAACAAGGCCGATTCAATGGCCGAATCGCCACCACCGACCACCACGATGTGTTTTCCGGAAATTTCTTCCGGTTCCAGCAAACGATAGGCCACTTTTTCACGATCTTCACCAGGAACATTTAGTTTTCTGGGTGAACCTCTGCGCCCAATGGACAGTAGCACAGCTCTGGTCGAGAACACTTCTTCGGAAAGCGTTTTCACGTGAAAAGCACCGTTTATAGACTCAATTCCAGACACCTTTGTGTTTTCACGTATCTGTATTTGTTTGGCTGAAAGCACTTTGTTCCATAATTCCAGCAATTCAGCCTTGGAAGTTTCTTTCATTTTAACTTTGCCATAGGTTGGTAGGTCCATAGGGGCAGTCATCACGATTTTTGAACGCGGAAAGGTGAAAACGGTACCACCCAGTGTGTCCTGTTCCAATGTAAGTACATTCATTCCAAGTTTTTTTGCCTGCAACGTGGCTGAAATGCCTGCTGGTCCAGCACCGACCACGATGAGGTCGTAGGTGGCATCGGCTTCTTTGTTCAAGGTCTTGAAAATATTGTCCACCGCTTCCTTGCCCTGTGTCACTGCGTTGCGGATTAGACCCATGCCACCCAATTCACCGGCTACAAAGATACCCTTGACGTTGGTTTCAAAATTGGGATTCAAGTGCGGAAGGTCAACACCACGTTTCTCGGTTCCGATGCGAAGGGATATTGCTTCTACGGGACAAGCCCTCAAGCAGGCTCCGTGCCCGATGCAATGGGAGGCATTGATGAGCACGGCTCTTCCATGACGGATGCCAAGTACGTCGGTTTCGGGACAAGCCATGGCACAAGCACCACTTTTGAAGCAACGGTCCGGGTCGATGTAGGGGTAAATGGAAACAGGTTCGTGCATATTTTCCTCTTTGGCTGTTATCAGCTTTTCTTCCGAACGCTTCGATTCACGGCTTTGTTTGAGGACATAGACCAATAGCACGATCGCTACAATCAGGAATACCCCACCATATATACCCCATTCTATGAGTTGATCCATTGCTTTAAAATATCCATTTATAACCTAGATACAAAACCACGGAAACATGTATTACCATGATTAGCAGCATGATGAGTGCAAAAGGCAAATGAGCGTAATGCCACGTGGTGAAAATGCGTTTCATTTGTTCGAGCCGTTTCATCCGTTTGAGTAGTTGTTTTTCCTCCTTTAAATGATGACGGACCAACTGGTAATCGCTATTTTTCAGATTTCTCATTTTCAGGTAACGCCGCAGTTTAAACAAGCTAAGCGAACGGATTTCCAAAAAATCCAAATCGTAAACCTCTTTCAGATCGGCCTCCAGATTCTCAATTTTTTCATTGATATCTTGCAGACTCAACATCTGACCTTCTAAACTGCGCGGTATCTGAATGTAAATGAAACGACCGATCAGTCCGCTCAGCCAAACAATCATCAGACTCCAGAAACCAACGGAAACAATACCGCCAAACTTGAACGTAGTGTGAAAAACCACCAACAAGGTACCCAGTGTGCAGAGAAAGATGTGAAATTCCAACCAGTGTTTCAGCAAACCCCAACTCCAGAAAATTCGCAGGTGTTTGCGGGCCATATAGGAAAATAAACCGATCAGGATCAAAAGCGTACCCGTGGTTCCGAAACCATGGCCCAGATAGCCGCTCGGTTTCAGCATTTCGTACATGGGGTGGAAGAAGCGTTCCTCGATGGGCAAGCTGTAATACGAACGTCCCACATAGATCAGCACGGCAAGAGCAGCCAGTGTCACTACGGAGTAAAAAGTAATCAGAGCGGTATGCAGGTATCGGTTCATACGGTTTTGTTTTCCTTTTTAAAGGCATTGTAAGCTAGAATGATCAGTACAATAATACAGGCGACCACCAAGTATACAACCTTCGGCACGGTAGGCGGAGTGCCCTGAGCGTAGGAATGCATACCCGATAGGTAATAATTCACACCGAAAAAGGTCATCAAAATAGTACTGAAACCCAACACGGACAGGCAGCTCAGCACAAAAATATTGTTGGCTGCCGGCACGTTTCGTAAATGCAGGATGGCAGTATAGGTCACTATGCTCACCAACGCCCATGTTTCTTTGGGATCCCAGCCCCAATAGCGTCCCCAGGACTCATTTGCCCAGACGGCACCGATGAAACAGCCGGCTGTAAGCAGTATGAGCCCAACCATCATCGCCAGTTCTATGATGTAGCTTATTTCAATGATGCTTTCACTCAGTCGTTCTGTTCGAACCTTAGAACGGGCGGTCATCAGGATCAGGTTCAGCAATCCGAGCAGTGCAGCCATGGCTAAGAAACCATAACTGGAGGTGATCACCGCCACATGTACGATGAGCCAATAGGATTTCAGCACTGGAACCAATGGGGTGATTTCAGGATTCATCCAGCTCATGCCGGCTACAAACAAAATGATACCCGACAAGACCGAAGTGATGGCCAGTGTCACAGGTGAACGGCGCGAAAAGAGCAATCCGGACAACGCTGTAGCCCAACCCACAAAAATCATGGTCTCATAACCGTTGCTCCAGGGTGCATGTTCCGAAATATACCATCGAAGTCCCAATCCCGCTGTATATACGGCAAACAGAAGCCAGTAAACGTATTGCGACTTATCCAGCAGGTTGGCCAAACGGTTCCCGGTGGCGAAAATGTACATCAAGTGCAAAATCAAAAGTACAAAACCAAGCATGGCATATAGTTTGGCCAGTTTCCCAAAAATCTGCAGGTCGTTGTAGAATCTTTCCAACCCAATTTTGGATTCAGAAGGCAAATGCCCGCCACCATTGGCCTGTTGGTAATTCTGTATAGTCGTCAAAGCCGTTTCAGCCGGTTGCCAGTTTCCGGTTTTGGCCGATTCCATCACAGCGGATAAATAGGAGTGAAGCAACTGTTCCTTTGCAGGAGTCGGCATCGATTGCAACTTGATTGCAGCTGCCATTTCAGCAGGTATGTTATCCGAGGTAGGCATACCAGAAGCACCCATTCCTGCTGACATTCTTCCCGATGCTCCCATTCCTTGGTTATGCGGATTAATAGTCCCAGCCGAAGGCATTTCAATTTCACTGGCCACCGTTGTCCATTTGGCATCCGGCTGACCTGCTACCGGCAACAGAGCAGGTAGGACACCAGAATAAACCTCGTACGAAATATTGATACGTTCATCCACGTTCAGTACTTCCTTGTCGTACTTGTCGCGCATGGTCTGTTCCTTCTTATACACCGCTTCTACCTTTTCACTGAGTTTGTAGGCGTTGCCGTTTTCAAAATCAAATAGCTGATTGAACGATACATAGCCATCAACTCCACCCAATTCCTTCTCCAATTTGTCGTTGGAAACCTTGATTATGGGTTCGTTTTGCCAGTAGGAGGGATTCGACATCATACCCAGCAAAACTTCCACCGATGACGCATTCTGGTAGCTTGTTTTTTTGGAAATTTTCCGAAACACATCCGAGGCAAAGGTGCTGAAAGGTTCGATTCTGCCTTGATTCATATCCTGAATAAGCAAACGGCTAACTTGATCCAAATGTTGCTCTTTTGTCACCGTTTGCGACTGAGCAGCGGTCGAAAGCAGCATAAGCCCTGCTAAAACAGCTAATTTGGATTTTTTACGTGCATTTTGACGATTGGTTTGAAGATCTCCGCTTAGTTTGAGCAGCGTATGGAAACGGCTATTTTTGTTAAATAAAGTCCAGATCATACCAAGTACCAGCAACAGATACCCCGCATAGGTTATCAAAGTGCCCCAGTAATCGTGGCTTACCGATAATACTGTGCCTTGTTCATCCTGATCGTAGGATGACTGAAAGAAACGATATCCCCTGTAATTCAATATGTTGTTCATGAAAATCCGAAAGGGCCGTTGTGTTTTTCGTTCGGAATCCGTCACTGTAATTTCACTGGCGTACGAAGACGGACTGTTGGAACCAGGATAGCGTTCCAGCTGAAAATCCTGCAGCGTAATGCTGAAGGGCAGCAATTGCGGCATAACCCCGTAGGAAAGCTTGACCTTTACGTTTCCCAGCATGCATTGTGCAGCCTGAGTCAACGGATTAGAATCGCTGAAAACGTTGACACGTTTCACCTGATTTCCATCGCTCACCTTGAATACCACTGCATCCTTTCCCTCACGCATGATACCGGATGCATCGGCTCCAGCCACTGCCTGTATCAGGTTGACCTTGGCTTTAGGCAAATAAGTTTTGACTACCAACACAATGTGATTGATGGTATACAACGTCTTTGCTTCGGCCAAAATGGGTTTCCCTGGCATGAATGTTTTTTGTTCCTGACGCATCATACTCATCTGGGCAACGGGCAAACTCGATACAAAGCTGATGCCCTGCGGGGTTTCATGAAAAACAATATCGGCCGAAGCCGCAGAATCCGAGAATGTAAGTGAAAGATCCTTGAAAACAATACGTTTGTCCTTGGTCAGAATCTCGTCCAGGCGGTTGTTTTCAGAATCAAGAACAAAAAGCGACACAGAAGGTTCACCCTGTTCGTCGGGTACGATGGTTTCAAAGGCATCCGGAACAAACAACTCATTCTCCACGGTGATGGACTTTCCACCAATTTCCATTGTTTCGAGTATTTGAGCGGAGTTTTTCTCACCGAGCAGCGCTTCCACGCTTCGTTCCACTTTTACTCCACCGGCTTCAGCCATGATTCGTAAAGAGGTCTTGTCTGAGCTGATCTCATTGCTGGACTGGCCCTCCCGGATGTGCATCATGCCTTCCGAACTCGTATAACGCGTTACTGCAGCACCTGCCAGAATCAAAAGAAATGCCAGGTGAAAAGCAAGTACCGACCACTTTTGCCGGCGCACCAAGTTGTATTTAAAAATGCTGCCGATGAGGTTCATCACCAGCAAAACATAGAGAACCTCCATCCAATGTGCATTGTATACTAAGGATTTAGCAACTTCTGTACCTTGGTTGTTCTCTGCAAAGGTGGCATAACCGATGCTGGTTGCAAATAGTAACAGCAAAACAACTGTTACAAGCATGGAGAAATATATATCTGCGAATTTTTTCAAAGTAGGTTTCATATGTACGTAATTTACTGAACAAGTAATTTCAAATGTTTAACCTTGCCGTCAAAGTTTGCCGTGATCAAATAAATACCCGGTTTGCTTACTGCAATGCGATTGTTGTTTGCAGAAGCGATTAGTCTGCCGTCAGTCGAATGTAATAGGACTTTACCACCCTTGTCCATCCCTTTCAAGACAATGATCCTGTCTTTGGAATATGCTAAAATTTCGGATGCTTTAATTGTTGCTACTGTCATTACGGACGAAGCTCGGGATGTCACCGTGCCATTAGTGGCACGCACCTGATAGCTATAGTTGGTCTGGTCGTCGAGGTCGATCAATTCCAAATAATTCTTTGTCAGGTAAAAATTCTTGTATCCTTCGAGCCAAGTAGTGTCACCCGAATTATTGTCCACCGTGAACACATCCAAGTAATAACCGCTGGCATAGTTGGCATTCTGCCAATTCGCCCTGAAGGAATACTTATCCGTGAGGGTAGCAGGAAGTACCACCGGAGTACCATCCGTCGTCGTGAGGGAAGTGCTGTCGGACATGGGGGTAAACAAGGTATTGTTGTTGGTTGCCCTGATCTGATAATAATAGGTAGTAAGGTCATTTGCGACGTTGACAGTCAGAAAAGTGTCGGTAACCAGCTTATTCTGATATCCGGTCAGGTATGTTTTAACATGTGGAATAACAGACAAATCCTGTGTAAATACATCCACATAATAACCGGTTGCATTTATGACGGTATTCCAGACTGCAGAAAAGGAGTAAGGTCCGACGGCTTTTGCAGCCAGAATGTTGGGCGTTTGGGTGAAGCCGGAAAAGTCCATGAACTTGAAATGAATAACTCCATTTGTTTCCTTGATGGATGTCAGCGGTTTTCCCACAAAGGAACCGTTCCAGGTTTTCATAGAAGGAGCAGAATTGTCAGAAAAAAAGTGGACTCTCGATGTTCCTGGAAACGGATCGCCTTTAATGCTGGCAATGTATTCGATCGCATTTTTTCCAGTATACAACAATGGCTCGTTATCCGCTTCTTCGATGTCACAGCATTGATGTTCAGACAACGCATTGACAACGTTCATCCGCCACATGTCACTGATGGTCAATGTCATAGGGACGCCCCAGTAGTTGACTGGAAGTTGCTGGTCGGTCCGTAAGTCCATGTGGTAAATGAGCATGCCGTGGTAGGGTAGGTAGGCATCCCAGACATTTTTGTTCAGTTGTCTGTTTTCAATCAAATAATACTCACCACTGTTGGAGGTTTTAATAAGGTAGCCGTTATTGGTTGATCCAAGGTCTGTCACGCTGACATCCTGTGCGGAATTGAGTTCCACCGGAGTGGCCCATCCCAGCAAATACCGTTCCGGCATGGTCATGCACGGGGGTGTGCAGGAGTTATTGTTATAGGCACCATAAGCCATCAACGACCAATAATTCAGGTCGAAAGCTTCACCGTTGTACTTTTCGTAATCCACATCGTACATGTCCGGCAAACCCAAAATGTGACTGTATTCATGGGTGAAGGTACCCATTCCAGTCATCCGTCCTGTTCGCCCGTTTAGTTCACCGCTACACGCGTAAGCGTCAATCTTTTTTCCATCAAGCGTCAACGTGTCTCTAGAAGCGACCAACGACCAGGAATGCGGCCAGATGGTATTTTCTACACCTCCATCCGCTTCACCCTTGCCTGCATAATAGATGTACACATTATCCACATATCCATCTAAATCATAATCGAAATTGGAAAAATTGACAAGGATGTCTGCTGCTTTACAGGCTTCATAGACCATTTTAGCAGGTCTTAAGTCATTTCCGTCCGCATCATTGGCTCCGTAATAAGCCATGGGATTGGATACGGTGACTGGACCAACCACTACAAAATCCGGAGAAAACTGTCCTCCAGAGTTGAATCTGTAATAATCACGGACACTACCATTATGATCATTCTGATTGTAACCGGTCAAGTTCAGCATATTGTTGAAAGCAGAGCCAGTGTCGTTAGGTTTGAAGACAGAATCTGCAAAGTTGACAAGGATTACAAGAGATTTAGCCGTTCCTGTTCTGGGATAATCAGAAAGTAGACCCAGAGGAATTTCAGCACTGCTTCGTAACGTCACACCCCCTTTTTGTGCTCTGTTCATCCTCTTTTGAAAGGCACTCCTTAGAACAGTCCCCGAAAATGTCACGCCGGTTTTGATTGTGCTTAGCAAAGCGAAATCCTGAATGGAGCGATCTTCGATGTTGCGGGCAATCACATCGCCGGAAACCAGTCTGCCCTCCAAATCTCTATTAGCATAGGTGTAAAAACCTTCTTTGTTTTGCTTCAGGTCATATCCATCCGTGGTTTGCGCGAAATGCAGGAACTCATCCCCTTTGAGAAGGATTGTTAGTTTTGTACCGTCAGGCTGTGTCACTTCGATAGGTTTTCGGAAGGCAGGCATTGAATGTGCAGTCAAAATCGAACCAAAAACTATCAGATATACATATATAATGGTGTAAAATGTCCTTTTCATAAAGGCAAATTTAGCAAAGATTCCGTATCTTTGAGCAAAATTTTCAAGCCAACATATGAATAATTCCGCACTTTTAACTAAAGCAGCCGACAACATCCGCATTCTGGCTGCATCCATGGTTGAAAAAGCCAAGTCCGGTCATCCCGGAGGCGCCATGGGAGGAGCCGATTTCATCAACCTCCTCTATTCCGAATTCTTAGTATACGACCCCAAGAAACCGAAATGGGAAGGACGCGACCGCTTTTTCCTGGATCCGGGTCACATGTCCCCGATGCTTTATTCCCAGTTGGCTTTGGCCGGCAAATTCAGCCTGGACGAACTCAAACAGTTCCGTCAGTGGGAAAGTCCGACGCCGGGACATCCGGAAGTCGATGTGATGCGTGGTATTGAAAATACTTCCGGTCCGCTCGGTCAAGGTCATGTTTATGCCGTTGGCGCAGCCATTACTGCCAAATTTCTGAAAACCAAATTCGGTGATCAGATGAACCAGACCATTTACACCTACATTTCAGACGGTGGTGTTCAGGAAGAAATTTCTCAAGGTGCCGGCCGTCTGGCAGGTCACTTGGGTCTGGACAATCTCATCATGTTCTACGACTCCAACGATATTCAGCTTTCCACCGAAACCAGTGCCGTCACCAGTGAAAACACTGCCGCCAAGTACAAAGCCTGGGGTTGGGAGGTTTTGGAAGCAGAAGGCAGCAATGTTAAACAACTTCGTGATGCTTTGAAAAAAGCACATGCCGTTCAAGGCAAACCGACCATCATCATCGGTAAGACCATCATGGGCAAAGGCGCTTTGGCCGGAGACGGCAGCAGTTTTGAAAGGAAATGTGCCACCCACGGTATGCCGTTGAGCGAATGTGGAGCCAACTTTGAAAAATCCATTGCCAACCTTGGCGGAAATCCGGAGGAACCCTTCGCAATCTTCCCCGAAGTGGCTGAACTCTATGCCAAACGCGCTGCCGAACTCGAAGTCATCGTAGCTGAACGCTATGCTGCCAAGGCTGCATGGGCTGCCAAAAACCCAGAAGCCGCTGCCAAAATGGAAGCATGGTTCGCCGGTGCCGTACCCAAACTCGACTGGGCTTCCATCGAACAGAAATCCGGTCAGGCCACACGCGCAGCTTCCGCCACCGTTCTCGGCTTCCTGGCCAAGAATGTGGAAAACATGATCGTAGCATCCGCCGACTTGTCCAATTCCGACAAGACCGACGGTTTCCTCAAAAATACCAAAGCCATGACCAAAGACGATTTCAGCGGAGCATTCCTTCAGGCTGGCGTTGCCGAACTCACCATGGCCTGCGTCTGCATCGGCATGGGTCTCCACGGAGGTGTCATCGCCGCCTGCGGTACCTTCTTCGTATTCTCCGACTACATGAAACCCGCCGTTCGCATGGCAGCCCTGATGGGTGTTCCCGTGAAGTTCATCTGGACACACGATGCTTTTCGTGTCGGTGAAGACGGACCTACCCACGAACCCGTTGAACAAGAAGCTCAGATTCGTCTGATGGAAAAATTGAAAAACCACCACGGCAAGAACTCCATGTTGGTGCTTCGCCCTGCCGATGTTCAGGAAACCACGGTTGCCTATCAATTGGCTCTCGAAAACACCACGACTCCGACCGGCTTCATCCTGAGCCGTCAAAACATCGTCGACCTGCCCGGAACCAGCTACGCCCAGGCTTCCAAAGCCGCTCAAGGCGCGTACGTGGTCGAATGCGACGGCAACCCAGACATCGTTTTGTTGGCGTCCGGTTCAGAAGTGGCCACCCTCGTGGAAGGCGCTGGATTGCTTCGCAAAGATGGCATCAAGGTTCGCATCATATCCGTTCCTTCCGAAGGTCTGTTCCGCAGCCAATCTGCTGAATACCAAGCCTCCGTATTGCCAGCCGGTGTAAAACGCTTCGGTATGACAGCCGGTTTGCCCGTCAACCTACTCGGTCTGGTCGGCGAGAACGGTAGCATCTGGGGTCTGGAATCCTTTGGTTTCTCCGCTCCATACAAGGTTTTGGATGAGAAACTCGGATTTACCGGTGTAAACGTGTACAACCAGGTTAAAGCTTTGCTGAAATAGGCTTATATAAAGTGGAATGCCGGGTATAATTCCATTATATCCGGCATTACTTTTTTAATTTCGCGATTATTTTTTACTTTTGACCAACCAACTAATTCAATTCTCAAAACCTATGAACTCGGACGACAACCCGGTGGCGATATGCAGTGATCACGCCGGTTATGAACTAAAAGAATTTATCCTCGACTGGCTGACCGCCAAGAACATCGAATTCACGAATTTCGGTACCTATTCCCCCGACAGTTGCGATTACGCAGATTTTGTCCACCCCCTCGCAGAAGCCATTGAAGATGGCGAATCAACCCTCGGCATCGCCATTTGCGGCTCCGGTCAAGGCGTCTGCATGACAGCCAACAAACACCAGGACATCCGCGGCGCTCTTTGCTGGAACACGGATATCGCCAAACTGGCTCGCCAACACAACAATGCCAACGTTCTATGCCTTCCGGCACGCTTTGTCACTAAAGAAGATGCCATTGCCATTGTTGAGGTCTTTTTCAATACACCTTTCGAAGGCGGACGCCATCAGACGCGCATTGACAAGATGCCGATTTGATAATCCCATTTTAAAATACTATAATCCATATCGTTTACTCGGTATGGATTTTTTTTGCAAAGTTAAATGATGTTAAATTTATCATTGCAACTAATATCTTAGTTGCAACTAAGCATTTAGTTGGTATATTTGCATCATCATTAAAAAAATAAACCATGGAAATTTCAAGAGAACTTACAAAAGTAGAGTTGCAGCTGATGCAAGTGCTTTGGGAGATGAAAGAAGCCAGTGTCAATGATATTCTGGAGGCTCTTCCTATTCCTAAACCAGCATACAATACCGTATCGACTTTTATGCGCATTCTGGTCAACAAAGAATTCGTTGGCTATAAAGCAGTAGGAAAGTATCATTTGTATTATCCGCTGATCAATCGGGAATCGTATATGGAAAACTATCTGAACGGAGTGAAGAATACCTTTTTCAGTGGATCTTTACGTTCCATGATTTCCTTTTTCGCCAAAAAAGAACAACTCAGCAAATCTGAACTGGAGGGCATTATAAAGATTCTAAACGATAACAATCCTGAATCATGACACACGAACTATTGAACATTCTGTTGCCTATTGGTAAATACCTGCTGGCAGCTGCCTTAATGTTTATATTTTATTGGCTGGTTTTCAAGGACAGATCCTCCTACAATGAATCAAGGTTCTATTTGACATCCATTGTTTTGGTTTCCATTCTGGTTTCACAATTCAAAGTGGTTGTATTTACGCCACCGACCCGCATTATTGAAGTGGAAGCATTTAACACGGATGTAGCTTCAATCCCTACTACACTGAGTCAAATACCAGCTTTAAAAACAATGGATGTATGGAATCTTCCAATTCTGCTGATAGCACTTTATGTACTAGTGACGTTGATTTTGTTTGTCTCCTTGTTAGGACAGTACATTCAAATTTACAGATTGAAGAAAAATGGAACCGCTGAAATCAAAGATGGGTATTCCATCATTGTAAATCCAGCAGTACCAACCCCATTTTCGTTTGGCCGAAACATCTTTATCGGGCCTGAACTCACTGGGGACAAACGAGAAATGATCGTTCACCACGAAAACTGGCACATCAAACACCGCCATTTTGTCGATGTATTGCTGATGGAAATTCTGGTTCGCCTGTTCTGGTTCAATCCAATAGTGTGGATGGTGCGAAAGGAACTGAGAAGCGTGCACGAATTTCAAACTGACCGTAGTGTCTTGCAGGAAGGATACGATTTATTTCATTATCAGACCATTATATTGGAAGAAGTGATGGGAAACCATTCCTGTCTGGCCAATGGCTTCAATCAATCATTTACCAAAAAACGCTTTATCATGATGAAAAACACGAATCCCTTCCGCTTATCCGCTTTACGGCAAGTAGCGCTTATCCCGTTTCTGTTGGCAGTTTTTTGCCTGTTGTCTTTCACGAAAGGGCAGGGGCAGGTAACGTATGTGGATAAACCATCACGAGTAGTACAAAAAGATTCATCGAACGTATCAAAAAAAACAACCCCTTCGATCATCATAAAAACCGAAAAAACAGAGACTGTGTCAATCCCAAAGCCAGGCGAAATATTAAGCGCTCAGGAATTTGATAACCTTTTGAATAAAATTACCGAAGAGGAGAATCAAAAAAACTTGAAGGATCGTTTAGAAAAGATCCAAGTGTCCATTGATGTGTATAAAAAAATTGTCGATAAAACGGATTTCTCGCAAAATGGCATCGAAGTCGGGACAATACTTAACTCGATCGGTACCATGCGTCGTGAAGATGGCACCATCATGGATGGGACGATGCTGAGTGAACGTTTTTTAGCCACGATAAAACAATCGGACATTCAGCAGACATTGGTGGTCATGAACGATTTTAAGGAGAATGTTCATCAACTTTACACGTCCAATGCTCCAATCAAAGATAAAGTTAGACGTTATATGGACCTTTTCTCCGCCTATATGAAGAATGATTTCATACAGAAGATACGGATAGAAGCGAGCATGTATCGTCTGCCATACGGCACAAAAACCATCAGCAAAACAGAATCTCAATTGAAAGGAGCCGAGATAGCGGTATTCAAATTAAAAATCGAACGGTTAGAGGACAAGAGTATTCGTTTGACTGGGTTGGAAGGCTGTAATTACCAGAATCTTAGCTATAATATTCCTTCATTCGATCAATTGATTGACGAAAATGGGATGTTGGGTAAAAATGAAGAACGAAATTCCAAATTTATCTTTAAAGTTGGCTGGAATCGCGATGGTTTGACGTTATACGGAATAAAAGGAACAACTTGGTCAAAAATATTCATCACAGGTCCGCATGGAGATTGCAGCCAAGTGATCAATCAAAACGGTGCGGTCAATTAGAATTCACTATACCCAAAAATGCGGCTGCCTATGCGAACCATAGTGCTGCCGCATTGAAGCTCCTCGCCACAAGCAGCGAGGAATCTTCGATTCCGTCAAGGAATAAAGTTAATGCGCTAACCCCGCCGCAAGCAGCGGGGCTGCGCACCCGGAATTCAACGTCAATGGGGAAGTTTTTTGGCTTTTATTTCTGCGTCAAGCGCTTTTTTGAAGCCTGCAAGCATTGAAAAACCTTCCAAGAAAATTCTTGATTCAATTTGTAGATCATTTGAATGGGTGTAGTAATGTTGTCTGCATGATTGTACGGAATATTTTTATCCAGGACAAAGGTGCCTGCCACATAATCCGATTCGGATTCAATGGATGTAGCCGCTAAAAGATCCATGGTCTTCATGTTGAAAACCAGTGCATTGTTTAATGAAAATACAATTCCCTTACTGGTGCTGAGCCCATAGGAGAATCCGCTAAAATTGGAATAAGACCCTTCCGTTTGGAGTGGTTTGTAAATAATCAGCAATAGGTCGTATCCAACTTTCTTTTGCAATTTTGTCACCCAACTCTTCAATTGGCTTGTTTTGGGAATACCAGTGATGGATGGGTCGTTTGCTGAACTTAGGTCCTCCGGAAAAGCTTCGGGCATGAGTTGAAAAGAGTTGGTATCGACCAGCATTTCGATTTGTTTGTACAGAATGCCGGTGAGATTTATATCCAGCGACTTTGTACTTAACGGCCCCAACAAGGTAAACGTCGTATCCGTGTCAAAGGAGACGGCAACACGCAATTTGCTGGTTTGTGCGAACACAGATCCGAAGCAGAACAGATAGAACAGGCTTAGAATGATTTTCTTCATGGTGGTATAGGTTATGCACTATGTGCAAGAAATTCAATATTGTCTGAAACCGAAAATGCGGCTGCCAATGCGAACCATGGTGCTGCCGCATTCCACAGCCAACGGATAGTCCTCGGACATACCCATGGAAAGTTCTTTGAACGCAGAATTGTTTATCGTCGTTTTCAGCTCGTCAAACAAAGCTTTCAATTGTTCGAATTCGGCACGGATTTGTGCCTGATTGTCTGTCAAGCTGGCCATGCCCATCAATCCACAGATTTGTACGTTTGGAAAATGTTCCAAATTACGAACCAGTGCCCTGCACTCGTCAGGTGAAAGTCCGAACTTGGTTTCCTCCTGTGCGACAAAAATCTGAAGCAAACAAGGTACCACTCGTCCGATTTTTTCGCCCTCCTTGTTGATCTCTTTGAGCAATTTGGCACTGTCCACACCATGGATCAGTGAAACGAACGGAACGATCTGCTTTATTTTGTTGGTCTGCAGATGTCCGATAAAATGCCATTCGATATTCTGGGGTAGGACGGGCCGCTTTTCGCAGAGTTCCTGCACACGGCTTTCACCGAAAATCCGTTGGCCTGCAGCATAAGCCTCTTCGATGGCTTCAACAGGATGAAACTTGGACACAGCCACCAATCGGGTGGTAGCTGGCAATTTCTGATGCAAATGTTGGATTTCGCTGGTGATGGACATTACTTGGTTGATTTCTTAGTCTTCGTCTTTATCTTTTCCCGCTCCGTAGGGTACCACGTCAAGAATGGGTGTGTCGGTAATCATGGCAATTTCATAATCACTCATGGTACCTTTCATGCCTTCTTCCAACTTATTGAGCGCATCCTTGATGTCTTCAGCCTGAATGAGCATGGTGCTGGGAATTTTCTTTTCAGTTCCCTTTTCCTGATCTAAAACAACAAACAAAACTTTAGCGCGGTACCAGCGGTCGCCCGTTGGTGATTCGAAAATTTCATACACGCGGGTACGTTTGATGTTGGCAACGGTGAACTCACCGGTCATATAGGGACGCACAACCTGGATGATGCGGGCCTCCGCTTCCGTAAAGCTCAGAGCATCCACCAGATAGGTGTCAGTCACCTTTTTTTGCTTACCGTCGTCCGTACCAATTTTGTCGTATTGAATCTTGCATTCAAACCAGTTGTGCATTGTAACCATGTTGTATATCAGTAAGTTATAAAATTAAATATAATTTTTATCGTTTTCAAGTATACAAATGTACGAAATAACCGCGACAAGACAAATGAAATTTTATAAACAAAGCGAAACCTAAAATTGTATAAGTTGCTGTTTGACAATAGGTTATGAGTTAACAATAAAATATTCAATAAATAACGATAAAATAATATGATTTGCATTGTTTTTGAAAAAAGTATAGCCTATATTTGAAGCAATACGAGGCGTGGTATTGCAAGGCATTTTAAGGTACTGCTGGTAAAGTTTGACATTGTTTTCAGACGGTTTTGTTGAGAAATAGAATGGAATGACGACATTGATTTATGCTTTTTCACTTGGAAAACGACTTATCGATGATGGACCTAGTCGGTTATCGAATGGCTGTGATTCAACAAGTAACTTATGAGCTACCAGACAATTTGAGCGATATCCCATAGTGGATGGAAGTTTAAACCTTGCTTTCTGTTACGATGCAATGACATGATGTCCGAAAAGAAGACCAACGAGTCTTGGAGAAGGAGTGGAGAATTCGGTAAAAGAGGGGTGAGCAATCATCCGGAAGAGAAAGAGGACCTACGAAATTCCCGATGATGAAAGGATCTCTTTAAACGAGGTGAGTGTTATCTGACTAAGAATGATGAAGTAATTCGTCAGTTCCGACGATAAGTGTCAGTTCGTTTATAGGATGTTGATTTGCAAACGGATGGAGCTAAGCTTCAGTACCGGAGTTAGAGGGCGATCTGAATAAGGTCGCCCTCTTCGGTTATATACCTATCGGCTTCTTTTGCGTGGAGCGGCGTTTTTGGAGGGCTTCCGTGAAGGAGCAGAACCGTATGATGATTTTTGAGTCCCTATCGTTTTTCTGGTTTTCTGAACCGTATTCTGAGTTCCCCTCAAATCCTTGTTGACATTGACGGGTTTTTTAACTGCCGCTTTCTTCGGATTCTTCAGATGCTCGGAAGTGGATTCCTCGATCATGGCATAAATGGTCTCCATTTCCTTGTCTGTTAGCTCCCTCCAGTCACCCAGTGGTAAGCCCTTCAGGTCAATGTTCATGATACGAACCCGCTCCAGTTTGGTCACTTCATAGCCGTAGTGTTCGCACATTCGACGAATTTGGCGGTTCAATCCCTGAATCAGGATGACCCGAAATCGGTTTGGCGATTCCTGAACGATCTTGCATTTACGCGTGTTCACACCCAGCATCGGTACACCACCGCTCATACCTTTCAACGCTTCTTCCGTCAATGGTTTGTTCACCGTCACGACATATTCTTTTTCGTGGTTGTTGCCAGCCCTAAGGATCTTATTGACGAGGTCTCCGTTGTTCGTCAGAAAGATAAGTCCCTGGGAATCTTTGTCCAAGCGCCCAATCGGAAATATCCGCTTGCCGTAATTCACATAATCGACAATGTTGTTCTGAACCCCTTCCTCCGTGGTTGAAGTCACGCCGACAGGCTTGTTGAGCGCGATGAAGATGATGTGCTCAAGCTCGCGCGGCTCAATGTCCTGACCACTTACGCGGACACGGTCCCCTGTTTTGACCTGATCGCCGATGGTTGCACGGCGTCCATTGATGAACACGTGGCCGTCCGCAATATACTTGTCGGCTTCCCTTCGGGAACACAAGCCACTTTCACTGATGTATTTGTTGAGCCTAATGGGTGCTGCTTTCTGCATAGTATCCAAAAACTTATAAAATGGCTATTAATCCGTGTTCCTTCAGTTCAGTCATGGGTTTCGAAAACCAGAACAAGTCAAAGTCCTCAAACTGTTGTTCGTATGCTTCTTTAAATTGTGCAAAGCGAATAGGCAATTCCTTGTCTACACTCATTTCTTTAAGCATATTCACCACCCAGGAACCTTTTTCGAGATCCAAACGGTCAATCAGGGATTCAGTCCTATCGTGAATCGTTATTTGAAAAATTTCCCTGGACTTTCCTTTTTTTGTGACAGTCACTTGCTTGACCATCGGTGTACCTCCCAACCAAAAGAGTTGAGAGTTGGGGTCTGTCCGAATTAGATCCGGCGTATTCAAACATTGCTGAATGAATGTTTTGGCAACAATTGTTCCGGGAATTTTAAACTCGAACCAATCCTGCAATGGCAGGTCATAACCGATACCGTTCATGAAATTGAGGAGCGATTTTTTCAGCCCGAAACTGAAGATATTGTGGTCAATACCTGTTTTATCGGTGAACAGGACATCGTTTTTGGCAAATGTCGGCGTCAAGACTTCAGGCACGATGCCGTATTTGGCAGGGCTTTGGCCTATCGGGCTGTGCGTCGTCAATGCAAAATGATGCCAGAACCCGGACTGGATCACCTTGTTTTCGAACAATTGCCGGACCATTTCCAGACTGTCCACCGTTTCCTGCACCGTTTGGGTGGGGAATGCGTACATCAGGTAGGCATGCACCAACATGCCTTCGCTGGTGAAATTGTTGGCCACCATGGCAACCTGTTCTACGGTCGTTCCTTTGTTGATGAGTCCCAGCAGACGGTCTGAAGCGACTTCCAATCCACCTGACACCGCAATGCAACCGGATGCTTTGAGCAATCGGCACAAATCACGTGTGAACCGTTTCTCGAAACGGATGTTGGTCCACCAAGAGACGACAAGCTTGCGGCGAATGATTTCCAAGGCAAGGGCGGCCATCAACGCCGGAGGAGCCGCTTCGTCCACAAAATGAAAACCCCGTTCACCCGTCTGAGCAATGATTTCTTCCATTCTGTCCACAACGAGCGAAGCTGCTACAGGCTCATACCGTTTGATGTAGTCCAGGGAACCGTCGCAAAACGTGCATTTGCCCCAATAGCATCCGTGTGCCATGGTCAGCTTGTTCCAACGCCCGTCACTCCACAAACTGTGCATGGGATTGGTCACTTCCATGACCGAAATGTATTGGTTCAGCAGCAAATCCGAATAGTCAGGCGTCCCCAACTCACTTTGTTTGTAATCGGTCTTGAGCGAGAAATTGTTGTAGAAAACCCTGCCGTCCTGTAACTGGAACGTACGTTTCAAAAGCCCAAGATCTTTGTTTCCTACACTGGTATTCAATACGTTGGAAATCAGAATTTCCAATGGTAATTCCCCATCGTCCAAGGTGATGTAGTCAACGAATTCAAACACTCGAACATCGGATAAACTACGGAGTTCCGTGTTCGGAAATCCTCCGCCCATCACGATTTTAATGCTTGGGTATGTTTTTTTGATGTATTGAGCACATCGGAAAGCACTGTACAAGTTCCCGGGAAAAGGAACCGAAATACCGACCATTTTTGGCTGAACGCTTTGAAGTCGAGCCTCCAAGATCTCCAACGTGACGGCATCCAGATGCGTGCAAGGCTCTTGCAACTTGGCATGCAACGTGTCGAAACTCCCTGCACTCATGCCCAGTCTGTCCGCATATCGGCTGAACCCGAAGTCCTCGTCGATGCATTCGACGATGAAATCCGACAAATCCTCCAAATACAGCGTGGCCAGATGTTTGGCCTTATCCTGCACGCCCATCACGCCAAAACTCCACTCCAAATCGTCCAGCATGTCAAAACGGGAGGCTTGTGGAAGAAAATCACCATGGCAAATTCGATTAGCCATGGTTGCGTTGTTACCTTGTAGAAAGGAAATCACTGCGTCGATGGTGAAGCAATAAGCGTCTTTAAGCGCATAAACACGCACTGCATTCGCTGATAAAATCGAATTTCTGTTAAATGCTATTTCGAATAATTCCCGAAGTCCATTGGAAGAAAAGACCCTTTTAATAACCTCAATTCCCAAATCTATCTGAAAGCTGCTGATGTTTTTGGTGTTCAAGAAACCTTTCAGATAAACGGTAGCCGGGTAGGGCGTGTTCAACTGCGTGAAAGGCGGTGTGAGCAAGAGGATGTCATTCAAAATCGATAGGTCTTAGGTGGTACAACGTACTGTAACAAAGGAACGGCTTTCCCACGTAATAAGCAAGAAAGCGAAATGCAAAAGACGTTCCTACCCATTAAACCAATAGCTCTTTTATCCGTCTGAATGAAGCTATGTTTGATATAATTTTTTTTCTTTGTGATGTTAAACAAATAATTCAGTTGCAATGACAGCCAAACAATTTTTACTGCCGATTCTATTTATTGCCTCCATTTCAATGGTTCAGTCTCAGTCTTTTCGTAACTCCGGCGGTCCGCTCTCCCGAGATTCCGCCTGGTACGGCACTCCTCAATCACTTAAAGTGGCAGCCAACGTGCTCATGTTGCAACACGAAAATGGCGGTTGGCCAAAAAACATCAAATTCTACGGTGATTCACTTACCACCGATCAAATAGCCAAAAATAAGACGCTCTATGCTGACGTAGAGGAAACTACCATCGATAACGGAGCCACTTATGGAGAAATGCTTTTTGTGGCAAAAATGTATCAGGCAACCAAAGACGAAATCTATAAAAAGGCTTTTCTAAAAGGGCTTGCCTTTTTGCAATCACTTCAGTATCCGAATGGCGGATTTAAGCAATTCGCCAGAGATAAAGGGTATTACACCCACATAACCTACAACGACAATGCGATGCTCAATGTCATGAGTATGATGAATGCAGTCGCTGCAGGAAATTCGTTATTCGCTGGCATCACCGATAAGAAAGATCAGGATAAGGCCAAGGCTTCCTTCGACAAAGGCATTGATTGCATTCTAAAGACCCAATACATTCAAAATGGTAAAAAAACCGTTTGGTGTGCTCAGCATGACGAAAAGACCTTGCTTCCAGCCAAAGCCAGAGCGTATGAATTACCTTCGCTAAGTGGTCAGGAATCCGTTGGGCTGGTCATGTTGCTGATGGATCTACCCCATCCTTCCGCCGCGGTAAAAGAAGCCGTGGATGGTGCCATCGCCTGGTTTGAAGACAACCGCATCCGCGACCGTCGCGTTCAAAACTTTACAAATGCCGAAGGCAAACGCGACCGACGTTGGGTAGAAAGTTCAGAAGGAGCTGACCTTTGGGGCCGTTTCAATGAATTAGATACCAACAAACCCTTCGTTTGTGACCGCGACGGCATCATCAAATACGATTTGTCCGAAATCGGATACGAACGCCGCAATGGATACAGCTGGTACGGATCGTCGCCTTTGAAGGCCATCGAGAAGTATGCAAAGTGGAAGAATAAAAACAATTAATCCTTTGGTAGATCGGCTTCTCCGAAAAAATCGGATTTGTCGGTTGCGTATTTGCCGGCTTTAAGGTTCACGCGAACGGCAATCAACGCATCGATGGTATAATCGATGTCCTCCTTGGTGTGTTTCACCGTAGGCAGGAAACGCAGCAATAATTCATCCTTGCGGGCAAACGGATAGACCAGGATGGGGCAGAAGATGTTGTAATTTTCACGCAGATCGATGACAAGGTTCAGCGCCTCATAAATGGAGCAAGGCAAGTAAATCGGAATGATGCAGGCATTAGAGTTTCCAGTGTTGAAATCGTTCTTTCGCAACCTTTTCCGGAAATGGTCAGCCTTTTTGTGCAGATCCTTAATCAGTTTGGGATGTTTCTGCAGAAAATCCAGCCGCTTGATCACCGCATCCACATAAATGGCAGGAAGCGCCTTGGAATGGATTTGCGAGCGCGTATGGTACCTCAAGTAATTCATAATGACTTCAGGGCCGGCAACAAAACCGCCAATGGCCGCAAAAGCTTTGGAAAAGGACCCCATATAAATATCAATGTCCTTGTTAACACCGAAGTGCTCTCCAGTACCTTCACCGGAATCCCCTTCAATGCCAAAACCGTCTGCATCGTTCACCAACAAACGAAAATCGTATTTTTTCTTGAGCTTGACAATCTTGTCCAGTTTGGCATATTCACCGCCTGTGCCAAAGACACCGTGCGTCACCACCAGTACACCACCCAAGGTTTCATTGGCTGAAGCCAGGGCTTTAACCAACTGCTTTTCCAGGTTGTCCATGTCGTTGTGTTGAAACACGAAATGTTTGCCCATGTGGAGGCGGATGCCGTCTACCAAGGAAGCGTGCACCTCCGCATCATAAACGATGACGTCGTTCCTGCTGCATAACGTATCAATAACCGATAGAAAACCCTGATAGCCGAAATTGAGCACGAACGCATCCTGTTTGCCGGTAAATTCAGCTAACAGCGACTCCAGTTTCTCATGCAGGCTGGTGTGTCCGGACATCATTCGATTGCCGACGGGGTAGGAAAGGCCGTATTTGTGAACGGATTCCTCGTCGGAAAGACGGATTTCTTCATTGCTGGCAAAACCCAAGTAATCGCTGATGTTCCAGTTGAGTACTTCACGCCCGCGGAATTTCATGCGGGGGCCGAGAGGCCCATCCAGCTTTGGGTACGTGAAGTAACCATGCATTTGTCGGGCCAGTTTGGAAACAGGTTCCTCGGAAGTACGTATGCGTTCAAAAAGGTCCACGGCAATGTTTTATAAGGAATACAAAAATACAATAATTTTCGGACCGTGATCCACTTTAAGGTTTATTAAGGATTCAAAATCCTATCTTTGCAAGTACGTAACTGACAGTAAAAGCCTTATGATCAAATTGCCTCACTTATCAAAAAGTCACCGCATACTCTTTATAACCTATTTTCAATTTCTTGTTCTTGGGGTTTTATGCCTGTCATTTCGTAGTAATCTGGAAATCAGTTTGTTTGTGAATAGGCTGAATTCGCCGATTCTGGATTTCTTTTTCAAATACTGGACTGCTTTCGGTACATTCGCACTCATCGGCCCCATCATCCTTCTACAATGCTTTCTTAAATACCGAGAGGCATTGATTACTGCAGTTTCCACATTGATGGGTTTATTATTGGTACAAATCGCTAAACGCTTTATTTGGTACGATGCACCCAGACCAAAAGTTTTTTTTGAAAACATGCAGGATATCCATTATGTCGCCGGTGTACACCTTTACAGCGCCCACAGTTTCCCGTCAGGACATACCACTGGCGCTTTCGCCTTGTTTATGGCCCTGGCGCTCATTACCAAGCGCCCGATATATCAAATGATTTTCCTGATTTCAGCCATTTTGGTAGGATATTCCAGAATGTACCTATCCCAACATTTTCTGGTGGACGTTCTAGCCGGATCGGCTATTGGAACCTTTTCAGCTACATTGAGCTATTATTGGTTTAAAGACAAGAAAGGGGTTTTGGACGGTTCACTCAGAACCTTGTTCAGTCGTTCTCGTTAATAACCTTAATGACGGTTCCAATGTAATCCAACACTTCTTCCTTACCTCTCATTTTCTCGGCTGAAGTCTGAAATATGGGCGGCAGTTCTTCCCAGGTTTCCAGCATCTTTTCTTTGAATTTCCGTACGTTACTGCCCACTTCGGCTTGCGAAATCTTGTCTGTTTTGGTAAAGATGATGGCAAAAGGCACACCGTTTTCTCCCAGAAATTCCAGAAAATCCATGTCGATTTCCTGCGGTTCGTGCCTGGAATCAAGCAGCACAAAAAGACAGGCCAACTGCTCCCGTTTGGTCACATAATCGGTAATCATCTTATGCACGGTTTCCCGCATGGCCTTGCTGATTTTGGCGTAACCATAGCCGGGCAAATCCACAATATACCAAGCCTCATTGATTAGAAAGTGATTGATCAACAGCGTCTTGCCAGGCTTGGAGGAAGTCTTGGCCAAATCCTTGACGCTGGTCAGCATGTTGATGAGTGAGGATTTCCCCACGTTTGACCTGCCGATAAAGGCGTATTCCTGCAAACCGTCCTCTGGACAGGCAGTACGTTTGGAGTTGCTGATTACAAAAGTGGCGGAATGTATATGCATTGTTTATTTGCGTTGGGAAGTGAACCAAAGTCCTGCAAAGGTAACCAGACCGTTCAACATAAGCAATTCATAGCTGAAATGGTAGCCGAAAGTCGCTGCAGTAAAAGCCTGCAGTGCATAGCAGAGCAGGGGAGAGGCGATGGCGATGAGCGGAATCCACGTATCATTGGCACGCCGTTGAGTAAACAGGCCGAAAGCGAACAATCCCAACAGCGGGCCGTAGGTATAGGAAGCAATGGTGTAGATGGCATCTATCAGTGTCAAGCTGTTTATTGCTCTGAACAACAGGATGATGCCCACGAAAAGCACCGCCACCGTTGCGTGAACGATCCTTCGCGTGCGTACGTTTTTTTCTTGCCCAAGAATGTCAATGCAAAAGGATGTCGTAATGGCCGTCATGGACGAATCCGCTCCTGAAAACGTGGCTGAAACCACTCCGATAAGCAGTAGTAAAATACCAACACCACCTGCAAAATACTTGGTGGCCAGCACTGGCAAGACAGCATCCGGAGAAGTTGGCAACGCAATGCCCTTTTGAGCGGCAAACGTGTACATGAGAACTCCTATGACCAACAGGATCAGGTTGATGGGCAAAAATGTGAATCCGTACCAGTACATATTTCGCTGCGCCTTGTCCAAATCGTGGATGGTCCGGTTCTTCTGAATCATTTCCTGATCCAACCCCGTCATAACCAAGACGATGAAGATGCCACTGAAGAATTGTTTGAAGAAGAACTGCTTGCTGGTCCAGTCGTTAAATTCAAAGACTCGTGAAAAATCACTTTCGCAAACCGTATTCCAGATGCCGTGCGCATCTAAATTAAGACCACGACTGAACTGCAACAGCATCAGCACCATGGCGGCCACCATAAAAAGCGTCTGTACCAAATCCGTCCAAATGATGGTCTTCGTACCACTCCGAAACGTGTAAAGCCAAATCATGGCAATCACTACAACCGAAGTCGCCGTAAAAGAGACGCCCCAGTTCTTTAAAATGAATTCGTGCAGCACCAACACCGCGACATAAATCCGCGCTGAAGCCCCTATCGATTTCGACAGTAGAAAAAACCAGGCTCCGGTTTTGTAGGCTCTAAGGCCGAACCGTTCCTTCAGATAGACATAGATACTGGGCGATTCCAGTTTGTAATAGACTGGTAATAAAACTTTTGCAAGGATGATGTAGCCAAAAAAGAAACCGGCCACGGTCTGCAGATACAGAAAACCATTGCCGGCCACCATTCCGGGTACCGAGATGAAACTCACGCCCGAAATGGACGAACCAATCATCCCGATGGAAACCACATACCAGGGCGCACGACGGTTTCCGGTATAGAACGCATCGTTCCCGGATTGTTTGCCCACCCAGACCGAAACCAACATCAACAACCCAAAATAGCCCAGCAAAATGAGTAAAATTTCCACGTTTCCCATCGTGCCGCAAAGGTAACATTAATTCTCCGAACGTTTGACAAAGCGAGTTTTTGGCTCTATATTTGCAGGAAGTAAACCTACCTGAAGAATGATTCCCAACTATCCGTCCGCCCTGCTTGAAGAAGCCGTTCACGAGTTCTCCCGATTGCCGGGAATCGGGAAGAAAACGGCTCTGCGGCTGGTCCTGCACTTGCTCCGCCAACCGGAAGAGCAGGCCAGCGCTTTCGGCAATGCGGTCATACGCCTGCGAAAGGAAGTCAAGCATTGCATCCATTGCCACAACATTTCCGATTCCGATGTCTGCCCGGTTTGTTCCGATTTTCGTCGCGATCATTTGCTCATCTGCGTTGTCGAAAACGTTCGCGAAGTGATGGCCGTGGAAGGCACCGCACAGTATCAAGGTGTCTATCACGTACTTGGCGGGCTTATTTCGCCCATGGACGGCGTCGGACCATCCGATTTGGAAATTGAAAGCCTAGTCGAACGGGTCCGAACTGAAAAACCCGAGGAAGTGCTGCTCGCACTTTCAGCCACCATGGAAGGCGATACGACCGCCTTCTACCTCTTTCGAAAACTGGCCGGCCTGCCCGTGAAAATCACCACCATCGCCCGTGGCATCGCCGTTGGCGACGAACTGGAATACGCAGATGAAATCACCCTGGGCCGTTCCATTGTCAACCGAATTGAATTCAAAAGTTAAAAATAAGCATGATGGAACGATACGAAAAACAAATACAAGTCATTGTCAAATCGCTGAAAACCGAATGTTGGATTTGGTTTGCCACACTCGCCATTTTGGCTGTCATGAGCGTGTACTTCGCTCCAGAAATGAAGAAACTGGAACCCACGCTCACCATCACCCTGCAATCCATTTTGCTGCTGCTCATGCTGTTAGGTCTTCCGGGCATTTTTATGTGGTTCAGAAACAAAATGACAGCTCTAAGCAAAGAAATGGATATTCCCAAACGGCTGAACCGGTATGAAACCTATTCACGCATCCGTCAGGCGTTGTTCTTCATTTTTGGCCTTCTCGTCCTGTTCATGCATGTTTTCACCTTCATGAAGGGTGCCCCCATGCTCTTTATGGTCGTCATTCTGCTGACCATGTTCATCTTACCTTCCAGAGGCCGTCTTGTCATGGAAGCCAGTTTGGCCAAGCCGGAAGAAGAGGAAGCTAAGAACGAAGAAGATTTGGGTTCTGAATAAGTTGTAATTATGGAAAGTATGCTTTCAACGGAACGAATTCATCTTCGGGCACTGGAACCGGAAGACCTGGATTACCTTTATCGCTGGGAAAACGACGACCGGTTGTGGGCGTATGGCAGCACGCTGACCCCCTTTTCCAAATCTGTGCTCCGTCGATACATTGAAAATTCGGGCCAGGACTTGTACGAAGCCAAACAACTCCGCCTCGTGGTTGTTGAAAATGCAACCCAAACGCCCATCGGAACCATCGACCTGTACGATTTCGAACCCTTCCACTTACGTGCCGGCATTGGTATTCTCATCGATTCCGCCTACCAGAAACAAGGTTTTGCCAGTGAAGCTTTGGATCTGATGAAAGGCTATGCTTTCAAATTTCTGAAATTGAATCAGTTGTATGCTTTTATTCCGGCAATGAATGCTGCCAGTCAGCATTTATTCCGACGTTGCGGTTTTTCAGAATCCGGTTTGCTCCGGAAATGGAACAAGGCTTCAGAAGGTTTGGAAGATGTGTATGTGTATCAGTGCTTTGCCTGAAAATCGAATCCTGTTCAATCCAACTGCAACTTCTTGGAATCCGAATGATCGCTTTAAAGCTAAAACCCCTTTCAGCAACCTTTTGGAATCTGGCTTACCGCTTTACAGCCAAAACCGCTTTCAGCACCCAGCGTAAACAACGCGGGTATTTGTTTTTGTAATGCTTGTCGTAGTATTGCAACATGGTGTCGTAGAACCACTTACGAGTTTCATTCTTTATTTTATCGTCCTTGTTGGCCAACCCCGACCTATATTTATGGTGTACAATCGTGACTCCCGGATGGAATATTACCCGATAGCCTGCTTCGCGGAACCGTTTGCACCAATCAATGTCTTCAGCGTACATGAAAAACTGTTCGTCTAGCAAACCCACTTTCGGCAAAGCATCATTCCTCACGAGTAGGGCAGCGCCGGTGCAAGCATCAATGTCGTGAATAGTATCCAGCGGTTCGTGCGTTTGGTGATACTGCCCGAACCAACGGCTTTTTGGGAAAAGTCTTTCCAAACCAGAAAAATATGTAAAAGCTGCCCAAGGAGTTGGTTCACCCCGATGACAAGCCGGATCTGGTTTTCCATTTTCCAATATCAAAAGCGGAGTGATTATTCCAACGTAAGGCGTTTTATCCATGTATTCCACCAAAAGATCCAGATTGGATGCCGAAGGCAAAAATTCCGTATCACTGTTGAGCAACATCAGATACCTGGCTGAATTGTTCCTGATAGCCAGGTTGTTGCCAAAAGAGAATCCGCCATTTCGGTCCGAACAAATCAATCGTACACCATTTTGCTTCTCTACAAATGCCACCGAATCATCCGTGCTAGCATTGTCCACCACCACCACTTCGGTTTCAAACTTCGTCTGGTTCAGCCAATTCGACTGAAGCGAAGGCAGGAGTTTTTCCAACCAAGCTTTTCCGTTGTAGTTCAGGATGATGATGCTCAGGTCCATGCCAATATATATAACTATGCTCCTTTAGAATCAAAGTCAAATTCAAAATCAAATTCGTCATCGCCATTTTCGGCATACTCATCGATATCCCTTCTGTCCTTTTTGGTAGGACGTCCGGTGCCGCGTGCTCTGCCTGTAAAACCGTTCAGCTTACTCAGTTCCAATAGTTCCAGTTGTTCCGATGTGGTCACGTTTTGCAACACCTCAGGCACCAATTTGGCTCCGACACGGTTTCCGGTTGCCATCAATACTTTAAACGACCAGATGATGGGCGCTTTTCGAACTTGCACTACATCGCCTACTTTTACCGTGCGTGATGCTTTCATCGTAGTGCCATTCATGCTGATACGGCCTTTTTTGCAGGCTTCCGTAGCTATGGTTCTGGTCTTGAAAACTCTGGCGGCCCACAGCCATTTGTCTATGCGAACTTCTCCTGCCATCAGCGTTTGTTGTAATCGTTCATAGTTCGGTGCAACCCGCTCAGACAAAAGCTCTTGACAATATCGCCAGCCATCGTAATCCGTTCAGGCAGGGTTTCCAGCTGCTCGGGAGACCAACCGCTCAGCACATAATCGATTTGGTAGCCTTTCGGAAAATCATTCCCGATACCAAAGCGCAACCGAGCATATTTTTTGGTACCCAATGTTTCCTGAATATGGTTCAGCCCATTATGACCAGCGTCACCACCGTCACCTCGCAAACGCAAACTGCCAAAGGGCAGTGCCAAATCATCCGAGATGACCAACACATTTTCCAAAGGTATCTTCTTAGCCTGCATCCAATACCGCACGGCATTCCCGCTCAAATTCATATAGGTGGAAGGCTTGAGCAAGATCATCACATGGTTTTTCACTTTCACTTCCGCAATCGCGCCATACCGTTCCGTCTTGAACTTCACTCCGGTATCCGTCGCCAAATCGTCCACCACATCGAACCCGACATTATGCCTCGTATGCGCATATTCCTCGCCAATATTCCCCAGCCCCACAATCAAAAAATTCATCTATTCAAAATTTTACACAAATCTACAAAAAAAGGGACTGAATTT